>Ga0224559_1000015_pt1 | contig 86477 bp, 78 predicted proteins | sample 714S33034metaG_FD_180676 | JGI IMG/M metagenome (GOLD analysis project Ga0224559, IMG submission 180676) | Peat soil microbial communities from Stordalen Mire, Sweden - 717 S3 30-34 | ecosystem: Environmental > Terrestrial > Soil > Wetlands > Peat | place: Sweden: Norrbotten County, Stordalen... | reverse complement strand
AGGCAGCGAAGTCCGTGCGTGAGACTGTCCGCGAATGGCGGATGGCCGCGACCAGGAATAACCAGAGCCTGGAGGACCTCGCACGCCTTATGAACCCAACGGTGCGCGGCTGGATGAACTACTACGGATTGTCCACCGCATTGCCGGTCTGGGAAGCCTTGGGCGTCAACGATTCGTCGCCCTATCCAATTGGAGGGATGGGCAGATTGCTCGCGAAGCGAAGGCACTGGCTCCATCGGCCTGCTGCATGGCGCTCGCTCAACCGCAGAAGACCAAGATCCACTATCAGGAGATCATCGACAACGCCGTTCGTGTACCCGACCCGTTTGTCGGCGTCCACGGCAAGTGGATAGTTCGCCGACTCGCGCCTGACTGCACACGAGTCGAACTCGCAGACCTTCCCGAGGGGAAGGACGAGTCCGCACTACTCCACGCTATGGGATACGAGACTGCCAACATCCACCTCGGAACCAAGGGTGCCCGGAGAGCCATCGCTTCCGACCTGAAGAAGCGGCCCAAAGGCTGGCTACACAGGGCGGTCAAGCGGATGGCAAGAATCGTGATGGCGGACTGGAGCGATTGGCAGGCCGTCGTTCGCGCACCATAACTCCTCGCATTCACAAAGTGGCGAGTCTGCCGGCCCTGCGCTAAGCGACCTAGCCGGTCTGGATGATCTTGCGCAACCCTGTGACCGGTATCTTGCTTCCTTGCCTCTCCTCCTCATAGATGACCAAGGCCAGGGTCATCGCCGTGAGGTCGCGGCCGGCCTCCCTGTGAAGCACCCGGATGTCATCGCCCTCGCGGACGATGGCCGCGACCTGTGCCAGCGTGACGTATTGGCTTTCCTGGGTGTCGTAGATCCTCGTTTCGCTCTGTCAGCGGGCCTTGCGTCGCGAAGAAGAGATACACCAGGGCGACGCCGAGCGAAATTGCCGCCACGGTGAAGGCGAGCGGTTTTCCATGCCACAGGCCACTGAACCAGTCATTCAGCTCCACCAACAGCGCATTCGTGGTCCCGCCGTAGAGCTTGAGGGCGTGTGTGTACTTCTTGGATTGCGGCGTGAATTCCCAGGGGAGGTCGTCCGGTTCCAAACCGGCGGTGAGGTAGATACCGACCGAAATCCCAAGCCCGACCAGCAGAATCGCGCCAGCGATGACGTACGGGTATATTCGTCGAGGTTGTGCTTTGTCCATTGGCTTCCGCTCTCCCGACACCCATGTCTCATGGCCAACGCCCAGGACCGCAAACGTCAGAAAAAGTGCGGCCCTGAGCGGTTCCTGTGTGTCCTACGCTACGGCATCCTTGGCCGCCTTCACCGGGCGTCCCTTGATCACCTTGCGAGCTGGCTTGGCCTTGAAGACCGTCGGCTCCTTGATGAAGGGATTGATGCCCTTGCGCTCCTTGGTAGCGGGCTTCTTGATGACGACCATGCGCACGAGGCCGGGAACGACGAAGACTCCGTTCTTCTTCAGCTCGGCGTGACCGATGCTGGCCACGGATTCGATGATGCCCTTCACGTCCTTGCGGGTGAGGTTGGTGGCGTATGCTGACTGTCAATTACATTCACGTTGGGGAGATGTAATTGTCGCTCAGCAGGCGTACTTGTCGACGAGGGTTTGGATCAGACCGGACTTGGAAAGAGGACCTTTTGCCATTGCGTCTCCTTGGTTTGGGAACTAGCGGCAGACGGTAGCCGATCTGGCGAGCGTGGTGCCACGAAATTCTCGGCGTGGGCGACGAGACCGGCGCTGCCGATGCTGGTGGGCTGGTGGCAGAGGAAGAAGTCAGCGGCAGGTAGCATGCTCAGGTTCCCGTCAATCACTCGCTCGACTGCCACCACCAAGTCCGCGACGCTGAGGTGGATCATCTCTTGCGTGTTCATTTTTCGCCCGCCAGCAAGCCGGCATTCTGGAGGAGCTCGAAAAGTCTCTGCGCATTCCGCGGTGCCTGGCGGATAAGCGCCGACCTCGACGCATTCGGGATAGAAAGCGCCCGCTCGGCGACGTTCACTTGGCGGAGGATGATGTCCCAGATGCGCCCATGAGGCCTGGCAGCAAGAGAAAGTTGGGAACTTTCGACCAGTCGCCCAGGTAAATGTGCGTGTTGGTGCCGCTGAGCCCCTTGAGCGCCTCGTAGCCCTTAAGTTGAACCGCCAGCGGCGTCAGCGTTTGGTTGTGAGCCCTTGCCTGCTCGGCCACCGCTTGCGCCACGTACTTGGACGCGTCCGCATCGGCCTTGGCACGTATTACCTTCTTGGCCCCGTCGGCTTCCTCGCGTAGCTTATCCAATTCCACTTGCTTCTTGGCGAGATCGATCTCCTGTAGCTTCTCGCGCAGGGTGGCCTCCGCCTTCAACCGCGCTTGCTCCGCCTGGTTGGCAACCTCCAGCTTCTTTCGCATCGCCTCGTTTTCCAGCAACGTCTTCTGTCGCAAAGCATCCTGCTCGGCGGCGAGCTTTTCCCGTACCGCTGTGATGATCTCGTCGGCGTACTTCAATGACTCCAGAGTCACCGAGGCGATTTCCAGGTGCTTCCCGGCGATGCGTCGCCGCAAGTCCCTCTCCACCTCGTCTTCGACCTGCTCGTTGCGCTTCATCAGGTCGATGTAGCTGTGGCGGGCGAACACACCCCGTGCGGCGCTGCGGAATTCCGGACCTATCACTTCGTCGTAGTAGTTCTGCCCAACCTCGGTATCAAGCTCGTACAGCTCCGCTCGCACCGGACGGTAGATCACGGCGATCCGTAGCTCAAGCTGCAGGCCCTCCGCGGAGGTCGTTCGGATTTCCTCGGTGTGCGTGGAGTAGGTCACGTCGAAGTCCTCGATGCGACCCCAGAACCCGAGATAGTGGAGGCCTGGTCCAACGGGCTCTCGCCGCATGCCGCCGTGAAACCGGTCGAAGTACAGACCCAGGTGGCCAGGCTGAACCGTTGCGGAGCAAGCGGAGAGCACCACGCAGACAACTGCCACGAGTAGACGCACGGAAACCTCCTTCAAGGCTAAACGCTGGCGAGTCACCCGAAGATCCTAATCCTACCCGGCTGATGATCGCCAGGGCATTTGACCAGGGTCCCGATTGTGTTGAAGCCGCTTTCTCGAAGAGCATGCCGCGTGCCACGATCTCCGAAGACATCACGAGCACGGATTCACCAGATAAAAGCGGCCACGTCAGCAGTGAGGGATACTGCGACCGGGTTCGCGTGATCTATCGTCAGCGGCATACCGCCGCAGTATCCGCGACCAAGTGCCGCAGTGACTTGCCCAGCCAGCAAGCTGGCAGAATGCTCATCCCAGGAAGATCGCAGGGATGGCCAGGAATCTCTGCAGAAGGCGAAAGCTGCTGAGACTGGCACCATCCATGAGGTGAGGCCTAACTGTTTCGTCAGCGTCCTTGACTCGGAGCGCTTCGGCCCGGTGGTACCGATGGACGACGGTGGCGCCGGTGAGAACTCCGACCGAATGCGCGTCTGGTATTTCGGCGCGGAGCGGAAGGAGAGGGACTACGCTACGGCGTCCTCGACCCTGCGGCAGACCCACGTGGTTCTGCTAGCCGACATAGGTAATCTTCCACTCGCGCGCCTCGTCTTGGACCATGACTTCGATCGTGTCGCCGACACGTCGGCCAAGTACGGCCTTGCCGATGGGCGAGACGGGGGTGACCACGGACAGGAATCCGTCTCCTCCTGGGCCGGTCAGTTCGATGCCTGCACCGACAGGTGCGAGAAAGAAAGTCCGGCCTTGCTCCCCGTCTTCGACCTCGACGACAGCGCCAAGGGATATCGGAGATGCGGGCGCAAGCTTCGCGGGACGAAAGATGTTCAGCGTGCCCAGTTCGGCTGTCGCGCGGGCAGCACGCGCAGTCTGTCCCTTGGCCAGGCTTGAGAATTCAAGGGCCACGCGTGCATCTTCGCGCTTTTCGGCCGGCGTCGCGCCGTCGCGGGCGATCTCCGCCGCAGACTGACTGGCCCGTCTGGCCACCGAGGCAGACTCCCGCAGGCGTTCCGCGAGCTGTTCGACGAGGAATTGCTTGTCCATGGCGCAAGCTTAGTTTTCCGGCGACCCATGGGCAAAAATCGAGGCAGTTGCGCGAGGTGGTGGCGAGTACGGTGGTCTAGACCTGCTGCTGCTTCGACACGAGCACGACGTCGGGATGACGGTGCTTCGTCGCGAAGGAAATGTACGGGTGTTGGTCGCGAAGTAACGTAAGCCAGAACCTGATCAGCGGCGGCGGTGGGCCGCGTAGAGCAGGTAATGCTCGGCCACGAGCTGTTCGTAGACGCGCGCCTCACCGAGCCAGCGACGGCGTGACTGGAAGCGGGCGATCTCCAATCCGGAGCGGGACGGGCGCACGTCACCGGTCACACCGCGCTCCATGAAGTCCAGCCGGAAGCTGTGCACCGTGCGCCCCAAGACTGTGAGCAACTGGCGGCGGCCGCTGACGGCGAGCCCGAGCTCTGATGCGCGCCGCGCGAACTCGGTGTGGTCAAAGAGCGCAAACGAGCTCTTGGTGAAGGCGTCGACCTGATCGTGGACCTCGCCCATGAGGTCGAGCGTTGACTCGATGTCATCGTCCGTGCTGGTGGGTAGACCGAAGACGAGCATCACGAGGTTCGAGATGTCCGCGCGGGCGCTCTCGGTGATCGCAGCGCGGATCTCCGCCACGTGGGTGCCCTTGCGGCACAGAGCGAGCAATCGCTCGGAGCCAGTCTCAACGCCGAAGGAGAGCCATACGCACCCTGCCGCTCGCGCAGTGGCGAGCAGTTCTTTGGTGTAGCGTCCGGTCGGCCGCGCCATCGAGTGGAACGCGAGATCGAGACCGCGCGCACTGATGGCGTCGCTGATCTCGGCAAGAGCCCGCGGGCCTACGTACTGATCGGCGAGGTAGAAGTGGCGCGCGCCATAGCACTGGCCATACATGGCGAGCTCGTCGGCGAAGGCGGCGGCGTTCTTTTGGCGATAGCCGCCAAAGGAGAAATTGTGGGCACAGAAGGAACAGGCACGCCAGCGGCAGCCGCGGGAGAGCAGCACGGGCAGCACGGGCTCGGGCACCAAGTAGCCTCCGAGCGCGAGGTCGGAGAAGTCGGCCGCACCCAGCAGGGCGGCGGCAGCGCAACCTGGGGCGGTGTGCGGAACTTGCGGTGTGGCGAGGCCCGGGATCTCGAAGTGCGAGCGGCCTTCGAGCAGCGCGCTGAGGACTGCTTCGCCTTCGCCGACGGCGACTCCATCTAGGAACGGGCAGGCTGCTAGCAACTCGGGCACCTCGACGTGTGAGGTGGCGGCGCCGCCGAGCAGCACGAGTGGGCGGCGGGCCGGCCTCGGCGGCTGCTCTGCGTCCAGCCAACGAGCGAGGGCGAGCGCGAAAGTGATCTGGGGCAAGTAGAGCGCCGAGAGGCCGACGATGTCTGGATCCCCCTCAAGCACGGCCGTGGCCTCTGCGCTGAGCAACGCGGTGAGTGGGGCCGAGGGTGGCTCTCCTTCGAGGTAGTGCCGGGCGTCGCGCTCGACCTCACCGAGCTGCCGAGCTAAGTCGCCGAGCACGGTGAGCTGCGCGAGGTAGGTCGCCTCGTGGAAGAAATCGGCCGCCCGCCCAGCGAAAAACGCGGCGGCATCGCAGCTCGCGGTGGTCGACATGAGCAAGGAGCGCCAAGCGTGCTGGTTGAGATCCACGACATGCAGCTCGGCGTTCGGGCTGTGGCGACGAACGTGACCGGCGAGGACCGCGACCCCGAGCGGGACATACGCCGGATGGGCTCCGGGAACGAAAGCGAGGGTGAGCTTGGGGAAACTACGCTGCATGTGCTTGCTCGTTTCATTTAGCCGAGAATCGCAATTCTGCTCAGGCAATCGATCAAGGGGGATTGCCGGATCAGATGGAAAGGTCCAGCGGGGCGCGCATGAAAGCCAACACCGATATCTACATGCCGAGATTGTCTTGGACTTGCCCAAGGAAAGGAGGGCGCACCGCCCAAGCGGACGGTCTTTGCCTGCGCGGCGGGAACATGATGCGCGTTCGCGTCTGACGAGACGCTGGCGCGCGTGCTGAGGCGGCACGCGGGCGACACCCAGTCTCTGCGCTACGCGATCTGGCCGGTCAGGATAATCTTGCGCAACGCCGCAACCGGCAGTCTCGGCCTCTGTTTCTCTTCCTCGGAGATGATCAGGGCCATGGTGGCAGCCGTAATGTCTTTGCCGGTGGGGTGTTCGAGAACCTGGACCTCATCGCCCGCGCGAATGATCGCTGCGAGCTGCTCCAGCTTCACGTAATGGCTATCTTGGAGGTCGTACAGCTTGCGATTTGAGTAGCGTCGGATGGTTCGCACGGTGCCGCGCAGGATGCCACGGAACGGCGCACAAGCGAAGGGGGATCCGAATGCGGTGCCCCTTCTCGCGGTGGTACCTTTAGCTGACTGACGCCGCTTGCGCGGCGCCGTTGAACGCGAGATCGTTGGGTGGACGAGGAGAACAGATGCCACTTGATGTCGAGACTGATATTACCGAGGTACTCACGCTACTTGGAGGATGGCGGCATCTTCCGGCGTACAGGCTTGAATCGCGAGCCGATGTCTTCTTCGCGCTATTCATGCGACAGGGTAGCCGCGGACGCCCGCCTTTGGCGTCAGCTCTCAGTTCGAAGCAACTGTGAATTTTGCAAGATCGTGGATACCTAGCGTCTTCTCGAGGTCACCCACCTCCTTCAGTGTTTCCGCGAAACCGCCGCTGCCGAGAAGCTTGTGCTCCTGGTCTTCGAATCGAGCGCCCAACTTGTCGAATTCCGCCTCGCTGAACTCGCCCCGGAAGAGTGGGAACAGCTCGGTGTCTTCCCAGGCCGCGTGGGGCTCGTACATGCGCCGGAAGGCCTGGATGTCGAGAACCACGGCGCGACGCTGCTCGGCCGTGGCTGCCTTTCCAACTTTCGCCGCCCTGACAATGGAGTCGGTCAGCTTGCGTCCCACGGCGTGCTGGCCCCGAAGCACCTTGGTCAGCTCGACCAGCTTTCCTGCTTTCTCCAGCTTGGGGAAGACGAACTCCTCCTCCAGCCTTTCGTGATAGCCTTCGATGAAGCGATGAATGATGTCCGCCGCACTGGTGACCACGCGCAGTGCGGTCACGTCGCCGGTCTCGATCAGGGGCACCGCCTCCTGGTACACGAGCAGGACGCGACGAAGGATGCCGTGCTCGCGCATGAGGTCTTCGGTCGGGGAGATGTCGCCACCGTCTTCCTTCTCGGAGGTAGCAGGCTTCGCGCTGGGCATTCCGCGGCAGATCAGCAGTGCTCCTGCTCCCGCCGTGCCTGCAAGGAACGTTCGTCGATAAGTACGAAGCCGGTCCAATCCCCGCAATTTTGGCCGCTTCCGGCGATGCATGCACGGGATTTTCTGCGGTCGCTCGAAGCGTCTCGGGGGCCTGCACGACATGCTGGGCACCGTATTGGAGTTGCGCGCGGAGCGGCTGGGCGCCCGTGATGCCCCTGCGCATGGAGAATTTCTGCAAGGGACACCTCGAAATTCTGAGGGTCCGGCGTCCCTGAACCCGCGTTTGAGCCCGAGAATGGCGCGAGAATGGGGGAGCCATCGCGTGGCCCAGGTCTTGCTGAATGCAGCCACCGAGGAGCTAGCATGACAAAGCAAGTCGGATATTGCGTTCGGGCCTCTGGCCTTCTGGCAGCGATCCTTGTATCTGTCGGCTGTGGTGGAGACACCGCGGGCAAAGCCGCGAGCGGAGGTGCCGGAACGGGCGGTGGAGGGGGCGCTGCCGGAAGCGGGGGCAATGCCGCTGGTACGGATGCGGGTGTGATCGGGGATAGCGGCGGCGCCGACGCGACCGTCAGCCCGCCACAGGACCTCACCGCGTACACGCTTAGCTACCGGAGCCGAGTACGCGTCCCCGCCTCAGGCGCGGTCATGAGCTACGCCGACTTCGCTGCCCAGGTCGGCCGATTGGATCCGCTCGCGGCCAAGCGCTGTCCGGTCAGTAACGATGCCGAATTCCAGACTGCCGTCGATGCCCTGGGAGGGATCACCTGGACCCACCCGGTCGATATCCTGAAGGATCAGAGTCAGCCCCCGCTCTACCGGGGGCACCTTCCGCCTCCCCTCAACCTGCCCATGACGGCCGGGGCCGCGGATTCTGCGAGCTCGCCCACTCCGACCATCGAGAGGCCGGACCTCATCGGGTACCAAGACAGCATTGCCATCTTCCTCTCCCAGCGGCACGGCCTGCTCGCAGTGAATACCGCGGGGACCAAGCCTGTGCTGAGCTGTGCGCTCAAGCTGCCCGGTCTTCCCAAGTACTTCTTCTATCACGGCAGCGAGATCGTCCTCTTGGTCAATGGAATGTCCTCAAACGAGGCCGCCCTGCTCCGCTTCAGCGTCAGCGCCACTGGCTTCGCCTTCCTGGATGCCGTCATGCTTGACAATCAACAGATCCAGGATGCGCGCCTGTTCGACAGTACCTTGGTGGTCTACGCCAACCTGTACACGCCGGCCGTTTCCGCCGCTGCGCCGGATGGGGGCGCCGCCGCAGCCACTCCCGCAGCCGTGCCCGCCACCGGCTCGACCAGCGCCAGCCCCACTGGGGTGAAGGTAACGGTCGTAAACTGGGGCGTGCAGCTGAGCCTCGCCTGGCAGGAGGAGCTGCTCAATGACCACGTCAGCTCAGATCCGCTGGCTGGACAGGATTTGGTCCAGGCCGTGCGCCAACTGACCGCAGGGCAGGTAGTCGCCACCTACAAGAGCTACAAGCCCTTCATCAGCGCCAGCGACGGCTACTTCGTGGTCAGCCGCGACGTCAGCAACACCGTCTTCACCGGCACCCAGTCCCAGACCTACTCCTACTGCACCGCCAGCCACGCCGGCCCGGACTACACCGTGCAGTATTGCTATCCTCAATACGAGCAGCGTCCGAATCCCGATTACAAGGATCCCCAGTCTACCAAGGGCGACTACCCTTGCAACGGACAGTCGCTGCTCGATTGCATCCAGGAGGCAGCTCCCGTGGTGAGCAAGTATATCTACGTTCGTGTCGGGCAAACCTGCAACACGTACACGTACCACGACTACATTTGCGACAACACGGAAACCAAGACGGTGTCGTACCCGACCTACCGGACGGATCAATCCACCCAGTTCGTGGTGTGGCGCTACACCAGCGGCGACTTCGTCAAGCTGGACGAGCAACTCTTCCAGATGGCGTCGCCGGGAACTACCACCGGCAGCGTCCCCTCGTTGACCTTCACCGGCGCGCCCCTGGAGGTCAGCGGGACCATCGACAGCAAGGATGACCTACAGTTTCAGCAGGGGCAATTCTATGTGCTCACCAACCAGGGGCAGGCGCTCCACACCCTCCTCATCGCGGGCAACTCCATCGCCGAGCTGGGCGCGCAGGACACGCCTCGACAGATGGGTACGTACTCCTATTCCGGAACTCACTCGACTCTTTTCTCCGACACCCGGATGATGGTCTCGCGCGCTTATTACGACTCCTCGGCGCCTAAAGGGATCACCGACTGGTCGGACGTCATCATGATGGATCTCAGCACGCCCGCGTTCCCGAGCCAGCTCAACCACTTCGCGATGCCCGGGTCCAGTGTCCAGCTCATGCTGGCCAGCGCCGGCATCCTCGGCCCCGGTACGGTGAGCTTCACCAGCGGCGGGGTGGCGCGTAACCTGCAGAAGATCACGTTGTTTAGTCAGGCCGATGCCAGCGAGATGGACAACGTCCTGCTGGGCACCGAATTCAATGCCGACTTCACCCAGACCTGGCTCGGCACCACGGATGATCAGCGCATCCGGCTTGACTGGGGCAGCCAGCGCCTGTTCATGCCCTACGCCGGTTATCTGAACTCGCCCCAAATCTCCTTCAATCCCCCCGCCCACCGCCTCAACATCACGGCGGTCGGCGTGGGCACAGGGCTCTCGTCCGAAATGACCTTCGACCTGGTCGAGGACATCGTGCGGACAGTCTCCATCGATTCGTCGTCCACCGCCGGACAAGCGCTGGCCTTCGGCGACTCGTCCATTTACGCCTTCAATCAAGGCTCGCAGGCCTGGTCGCTGGACGTGCTGGAGGAGTATGCCACGCCCTTTGCTGTCTATCGCATCGACGACACTGGCGACATCCACGCGCGCATCGACCGCATCGGCTCGCGCTGCCTGATTTCGACCTTCAGCGGGAGTCTCAACGCCTTCGGCCCGACCCCCCTGGCCACGGGTCCCACCCTCCAATGCCCGGAGTCCGATTCGCCCATGGGCATCGGGCTGGACGTCGTCTTCTCCGGTTCTTCGACAGGTTGGCACCTGACTCAGGACGGCACGGCGATAACCGCGCTCACTGTCGACCAGGTCAAGGAAGCGCTCACCCACGTGCGCTCCGGCATGTATTGCGCGCTCGACGGCTCGGTGAATGATGGCACGCCGGTCCCGTACCTGGACGCCGTGCCGACGAGCGTCTTGTGCTACCCCATGCAGACCGGTGGCGGCGTCGGCGCATTGCCAGGCGGAATTGTGACGAAGCAGTAGGTGCGAGGCTCGCTCGGCGATAAGCGCAGACGAGCCCGCCCGGCGCATGACCTTCGAATACGGCGCTGAGGTAGGCTGGTCGCCACTCGGGCCGTCCCCCGGCGCGAGCATGCTCAATCCTGTCTTCGTGCGCATCCCAGCTGTGTGCGCGGACCTTTCGCACAAACGTGTACGCAGGGCGCGGAGAAGATACGGATGAGGAATCTATGTGCGCACACCTGGGCTACTAGCTGCCCTTTCCCGCCTCCTCCGAGGCACGCCCGATGCTGACGGCGATCTCCTCGGTGATCGACGACTGCTTGTCGATGGCTGCTGCGATACCGTTCACGATTTCGCTCGCGTTGCGCACCACCCCCGCCACGCTGCTGATGCGGGTCACGGCACTGGACGTAGACGCCTGCACGCCTTCGATCTTGGCGTGGATGCCTATTCAGGCTTCTTGGTGGGGTTCTTCCGCGTGGGAAGCCGTCTGGCCGCCTGCGAAGCGGATGCTAGTGACTTTCCAGCCACGCCATCGCCTTGTCGACTTCACTGAATACCTGCGCGGTGATTCCCCCTTTGGCGAAATCGTCAATGAACCGCTTCATGTTCATTTTGCCAATGACCTGCGCGGGCAAGACTATGGCCCACAGCTTCCAACCGGCTTTCACAACCTTTGGGAACCAATCCGTCTTGGTCCAGGCTTCGTCCTCTTTGAGGAGTGGCCCGTTGAGCACGTCATCCGATAGCCATTTCTTGGCATTTTTCTGTTTCAGGGTTTCGTAGCCCTTGGTAAGAAGCTGGCGCAGCATTTCACCATGGATGTACTTCTTGAACTTGTGGTGTACGATCTTCGTGTCCTCGTGAAACCAAAGGGTCGCGTATTCATTGTCGAGCACGACTGAGGCGGCCATGTCCTGTCCTCCAGCGATGGTAGTCTCGCCATAGGACATCGGCGGCATCGGTGAAAACTAAAGGGTCGGGTAGGACGATGGCACGGTCCGCATTCTGCACGCCATCACCAGTGCAAAAGCATTCCTTCCGCTCGCATGCGAGTGAAGGAAAGACGTGCAACCGACCCGCGGTATCTGGCCATGAAGGAGGCTGCCAGGCAACTTCGCCGGGAGGCGTCCCAGGTGGCGAAGGAGCACGAACGCGAAGAGATACCATGGTCCCCGCGGATTTGGAAAGGATTCGCCGCGATCGTGTCCTTGCATCTTTGACGGAGGTGTCCGTTGCATTTGGGGCGGCGTGGATTCAGGATGCGACGAGTTTCCCGCGTTGGCGAAACAGAAAAGGACGTTCATGATCTCCCAAGTCAAAGCATCCCTCGCGCGTACGAGCACCCTATTCATCCTCTCGGCGGCGGTCATTCCTTCGAGCGGCTGCAAATCCGCCGTCAAGGACTCGTCCGCGAAGGGCGCCAGTGGTGCGCCCGCGGCCGCGGCTGGCCCTTGCGCCGCGTTTATCAGCGCCGTTTGCGACAAGGCCGGCAAGGACTCCTCGACTTGCCAGAACGTCACATCCACGGCGGAACTGCTGTCCGCTGCCGCCTGCAGGGCCGCCAACCAGGACGTTGCCTTCGCGGTCGGGAAGCTGACGGAGATGAGGAAGATATGTGACCAGTTGAGCGATCGTTTGTGCAAGGAAATCGGTGAGAAGACTTCGACCTGCAACATGGTCAAGACGCAGACCAAGACGTTTCAGCCGGATCGCTGCATGAAGATGACGGAGCACTATGCCGAGGTGCTGTCCGACCTGAAACGCATGGAATCGGCCAACCAGCCCCTGGCCGCCGCGGTACAAGCGACGATCAGCAAGAGCGACGCACCGGCCTTCGGTCCGGAGGGAAGCAAGGTGACCCTGGTGGAGTTCTCCGACTTCCAGTGCCCGTACTGCGCCAAGGCCGCCGAGGTGACGAGCAAGATCAAGGAGAAGTACGGCAACAAGGTCCGCTTCGTTTTCCGCCAGTTTCCACTTTCGTTCCACGACAAGGCCCATGTCGCCGCCGAGGCGGCGCTGGCCGCCAATGCCCAAGGCAAGTTCTGGGAGTTGCACGACCTGATGTTTGCCAACCAGGGCGCGCTCGATCCCGATTCGCTGGAAAAGTACGCGAAGAAGGTCGGCATCAACGCGGCGACCTTCAAAAAGGCCCTGGACAGCAAGCAGTACACGAGCGCCGTGGACGCGGACGTGAAGCTGGGCGGCGATGCCGCCGTGACCGGCACGCCGTCGCTGTTCTTGAACGGTACCCGAGTTTCCAACCCGACCAGCTTCGATGAGGTCTCGGGCTTGATCGAAGCCGCGCTGAAGAGCTAGCGCGACACAGACGACGCTGGCGTCGCTCCATGCGAACGCTGATCACCGGGGCAACCGGTCTCGTCTGACGCGAACTGGTTTCGCGGCTTGGGGAGACGGTTGTCCTGACCCGCGATGTCGCGCGTGCGCGGCGCGCGCTCGGGGAGGTGGAAGCGCACGCGTGGGTTCCCGAGCGTGGCTTGCCTCCGGCGGGCGCGCTTCGCGAGGTTGAGGTCGTTTTCAATCTTGCTGGGGAACCCATCGCGGAAGGTCGTTGGAGCGAGGACAAGAAGCTTCGCATACGCGACAGCCGTGTTCTCGGAACGCACAACTTGGTCGCGGGATTGGCTGCGTTGGACCGGCGCCCGGGCGTGCTCGTGTCGGCGTCTGCCATCGGTTTCTACGGTGACCGAGGCGACGCCGAACTCGACGAAAGCGCGGCGGGCAGCAGCGATTTTCTCGGCGGCGTTTGCGCCGACTGGGAGGGCGAGGCGATGGCGGCCGAGAAACTGGGCGTGCGCGTGGTTTGCGTGCGCTTCGGAGTCGTGTTGTCGCCGCGCGGAGGGGCGCTCGCGCGAATGCTCCCTCCGTTCAGGCTGGGCATGGGCGGGCAGATCGGAAATGGCCAACAGTGGATGTCCTGGATTCACCTCGACGACGTAGTGGGGATCCTGCTGCACGCGAGCGCGAACGAAACCATCCACGGGCCATTGAACGCGGTCTCGCCGGCGCCAGTGACCAACGCCGAGTTCACCCGCGCTCTCGGTCAGGCGCTGCACCGGCCGACCTTCGTGCGTGTGCCAAGGACGGCGCTTCGTCTCGCCTTTGGCGAAATGAGCCAGGTGCTCACCGATTCGCAGCGAGTTCTTCCAAAGGCGGCCGAGCGCACGGGATACGCATTCAAGTATCCCGATCTCGGCGGCGCACTTGTGGCGCTGATTTCCGGCCTCACGGGAACTTGAGGGAGAAGCCGAGGATGAGGGTTCTGCCCAAGTCGGTGATCGCGGCGCGCTGGCTGAAATCGGCGTTGTAGGCCCAGTCAATCGCGTTCTCATGGTTGGTCAGGTTGATGGCTTCGAGGTAGGGCGTGAAAGCGAGCCCCTTGTCCTGGATGGTCTTCTGGATGCGAAGGTCGAGCGAACAGAAGCCGGGAAGTCGCTCGCTGTTTGGGGGCCGAAGACGGGCTCGTAGTTCTCGTCCATGGCGTTGTAGTAGGCACCCAGGATCGGCGTTCGCGGCATGCCCGAGCCAACGCGAAGGCGGGCTCCCAGCAAGAAGCCAGCATAGGTGGCGGCTGCGACGGCACTAGCGACGTGGGTTTGGTCGAAATCGAAGAGCCGATAGGTTGCGTTGGCTGATTGCCGACGCTCGCTGCGGCTGTAGGTGTAGGACAACCAACCCGAGACGATTGATGATTTGAGATGAACGAGAAGCTCGGCGCCGTAGGCGCGGCCCTGACCGTCTTGAACCAATGTTTGACCGAGAGCGGGCGACAGGTTCGGGTTGCGCGTGACCAGATTCCAAAGCTGGCGATAGAAAGCCGTGCCCTCGACGGCGAGTCCCGGCAGAAGAGCGACCTCGGTTCCCGCGACGGCGTGCATCGCATGCGACAACCCGAGCGATGGCGAACCAAACACGATGCTCATGTCCGCGGGCGAGGGCGGCTGGTGATAGAGTCCAACCGCGATGTGATTACGCACGCGAGAGGTGGTTTGATGCGCGACGAGCAGGCGTGGCGTAGGCGCCCACGACAAGCGCGAAGAGTTCATTCGCTCCTGCAACACGCTCGTCGGGAACTCCTGGCTTCTAGAAATGACTTCGATGTCTGCTCGGAAGGATGGAATCAGCCGCCACTTCCCCGCGGCGAGATCCAGACTCACCGACGGGGCCAGGTTGCCCATGGTCGCGGACCAGCTGTCTCCGGCAATCGCCGTACCGAAAGGTTTTCCCCAGACCACGATGTCGCCCTCGCGGGCTGGCATGTTTGGGTCGCCCATACGACGAAGATCGGACCAACCTAGCAGACCGTCGAAGCCAAGTTCCGTCGTGAGCAATCGCGTGAGCGGCTTTCGGTAGGAGGCGCGCAGACCGACGTCCTTGCCTGAAAGAGAGTCTGTCGTGCTTGGCGTGTACCCGACGTCAAACCGATCCATCCAGGTCGTTTGCGAACGCTCCGAGCCGGCGAATGGAAGCACAAACAGGCTCCCCCCGTCGGCGAGCGTCCGCGTGTACTTGGCCCCAACGCGGAAGAACGACTGCTCTCGTCTCGGGTAGGCGGTGAACGGCATTCCAAACGAGGCATCGCGAGAGTCGGAGGAATAAAGGCCGACAAGTTCAATCCTTTCGCCCTGTCGAAGTGCGAAGAGTGCCTTGGCCTGGAGGTCGCGATAGCTTTCGAATGAATTCGGACCTGGCGCATCGGGAAGGAGTCCGTACATGAGGCCACCGATGTGGCTCGTCTGTCCTCCAACCGCAAGACCGCCGCTGCCGAAACCGGCGCCAGCGGCAAACGAAGCATCGAGGAGGTTGGCATCCAGTTCGCCGAAGTATCCGCGAAGTGGTGGCGAGCGCGTTTCAAGGTTGACCACGCCGCCCAGGGCTCTGCCGAGGTTCGCTCCATATCCGCCGGGCGAGAGAACCATCGAATCGATCATCGCGCCGCCAACCACGGAACGAACGGAAGTGAGGTGATAGAGCCCAGGGATCTCCATACCGTCCACCAGAACGCGCGTATCACCCGTATCGGCGCCCCAGACCATGAGCCCGTCATGATCGAACGCCGGTCGAGCGACCCCGGGAAGGGATTCCAAACCCTTGCCAACGTCGCCAAGCGCACCCGGCACCTGGCGGAGTTCGTCAGTGGAAACTCCAGTTTCCGCCGGGCGCGCGACTGGCGGTCGCGCGCCAGCATCAGGCGAATCGCTCTCCGCGGCCCGCGATGTCCGCGCGGCAAGCGCCAAGCTCGCCACGAGTGCGATGGCTTCCCAGATCATCCGCGTCGACCGAGGCTGAAAGAACATGCGTGCCGGGGACGGGACTCGAACCCGTACGCCGCTTTCGCGACAGCGGATTTTAAGTCCGCGGCGTCTACCATTTCGCCACCCCGGCGGGCGGCGCGATTCTACACCGCTTCTCGCGTAGGCGAAGCCGGGCTTGGCCCGGCTGAGCCGGTGCGTGGGAGGGTTTGCGGAACCCTTCCAGGGTTCCCATCTATTCGATGCTACGGATACGGTTCTCCGCCATTCCGGCGGGCGGGGCGATGTGCACGCGGCGGCCTTCGATGCGGACTTGGCCGGCAGCCACGGCGCGGACCACGGCGGGCAGGAGGCGGTGCTCCTCGGAGAGGATGCGCTGGCGCAGGCTGTCCTCGTCGTCGTCGGGCAGCACGGCGACGGCGGCTTGGGCGATGATGGGGCCGGTGTCGGTGCCCTTGTCGACGAAGTGCACCGTGCAGCCGGCCAGCTTGACGCCGTAGTCGAGCGCTTGCTTCTGGGCGTGAATGCCGGGAAATGCGGGCAGGAGTGCGGGGTGAATGTTGATCGCGCGATTGGGAAAGGCATCCAGAAATACCGGCGTGAGCACGCGCATGAAGCCGGCCAGGACGACCAGTTCGACGCCCCGGTTGCGCAGCTCGGCCACTAGGGCGCGGTCGAAGTCCTCGCGCGTGGCGAATGACTTGTGCGACAGCGCGAAAGTGTCGACGCCAGCACCGCGCGCGCGTTCCAGGGCCTGGCAAGTGGGAACGTTCGACCCGACGGCGACCAGGTCGGCGGGGTGAAGCGTGCCGCGCTTCCAGTGGTCGAGGAGCGACTGCAAATTGGTGCCGCCGCCCGAGGCGAGGACGCCGGTCTTCATGCGACGAATTCCACCGGCGTTTCGACTCCGGGAGCGTTTTCCACGGAGCCGATGGTGAAAACCCGTTCGCCTTCGAGTTCGAGAATGGACTGCGCGGCGTCGGCGGCGCCAGCCGGCACGGCGATGACCACGCCAATGCCCATATTAAATGTGCGCAGCATTTCCTCGGGCGCCACGTTGCCCAGTCGTTGCAGCATGGCGAAGAGCGGCGGTGTGGGCCAAGCGCGCGGGTCGATACGCAGTTTGAGATGCGCGCCCGCCGGGATCATGCGCGTGGGGTTGTCGACCAGTCCGCCGCCCGTGATGTGGGCCGCGCCTTTCATGAGGCCCGAGGCGGCCAAACGGCGCAGGGCGCGGACGTAGATGCGCGTGGGGCGCAGCAAGGCCTCGCCCAAGGAACAATCGAGCTCTTCCGGTTTGCTGGCCAGGTCCATTTTCGCCTCGTCGAGAAAAACGCGGCGAACGAGCGAGTAGCCATTGGAATGGAAGCCGGTGGAAGCCAGGCCCAAAAGCACGTCGCCGGACTCCAGCGTGCTGCCATTGATGAGCTTTTCTTTGTCCACCACGCCCACGCAGAAGCCCGCTAGGTCGTACTCGCCAGCGGCGTAGAAGCCGGGGAGTTCCGCGGTTTCGCCGCCGATGAGGGCGCAGCCAGCCAGTTTGCACCCGTCGGCAATGCCTGAAATGACCTGTTCGGCGACACCGACTTCAAGATGACCGGCGGCGAAGTAGTCGAGAAAAATAAGCGGCTCGGCGCCGCACACCACGAGGTCGTTCACGTTCATGGCCACAAGGTCGACACCGACCGTGTCGTGCTTGTTCATCAGAAAGGCGAGCTTGAGCTTGGTGCCCACGCCGTCGGTGCACGCCACGAGAAGCGGGTTCTTGGTGTTCTTGGGTAGCGCGCACAGCCCCGCGAAGCCGCCGAGTCCGCCGATGACCTCGGGACGCATGGTGCGCTTGACGTGGCCCTTGATGCGTTCGACCAGGGCATCGCCCGCGTCGATATCCACGCCTGCCTCGCGGTAGGTGAGGCCCTTCTTTGGTTTGTCGGAATCGTTCGACATGGTCTAGTCCTTTCCCCACAAGGTTGCGACCACGGTGCGGCTACCGCCGTCGTCTCGATGCTCACCCAAATACACGCCCTGCCAGGTCCCAAGCAAGAGGCGTCCGTCGCGCACGGGCAGGGTTTGCGACGTTCCGTAGATCCCGGCTTTCATATGGGCTGGCATGTCGTCCGCTCCTTCCAATCGATGCACGAAATAGCTGGCCCCGTCGGGAATGGCGTGGTTGCTCCAATGCTCGAAATCGCGGCGCACGTCGGGATCCGCGTTCTCGTTGAGAAACAGGGACGCCGAGGTGTGTTGCAGGAAGAGATGAAGCAACCCCACGCGCACCCGCGCTATTTCGGGGATGGCGGCAAGAATTTCGCTCGTCACGAGGTGGAACCCGCGCGAGCGCGATTTCAGCTTGATGATGGCTTGATGGATGATCACGGGTTCGTCGCCTTCTCGCGCGTCCGTGGCCACTTTGTAAAGAGTGGAGTTGTCGGGAAGAAAGTCCCTCGCGCGTCGGTTCCATGCGTAGGATAACTTCAGCCGCGTCGCCTGCGTGGCGCGGCATCAAAGGACGAACTCATGCGCAAGACGACAATCATGTTCTCGACGGGGCTCGGAATCCTTGGCTTGGCGCTGGGGCTTGGTATCGGTCTACGGGCCACGCCACGCGCCGAGGCGCAGCCGCAAGGGGCGATCACGCCCAAGACCCAAGTCCCGCAAGAGGCACGGTCGCTTTCCCAGGCCTTCGCCACCACCGCGCGGGCATTGCGCCCCAGCGTGGTTCGCCTCGACGTCGAACTGGAGGCGCCCAAGATGGGCGGCGGGCGGCACCTCCGTCGGGATGACGTGCCGCCGGACATGCAGCGTTTCTTCGAGCACTTCTTCGGCGGTCCCTTCGATGGTATTCCGCAGCCGTCTACACCTGGGCGCGGAACTGGCTCGGGCGTGGTCATCGACGGCGCGGGCAACATCATCACCAACAGTCACGTGGCCGAGCACGCGGCCAAGGTCACAGTCATTTTCGCCGATGGGCGCGAATTCCCAGCCAAGGTGGTGGGCGCCGACCCCAAGACCGACATCGCGGTGGTGCGCATCGAGCATCCGCCGGCCGGATTGGTCGCGGCCCGCTTGGGCGATTCCAAGAATCTGGAGGTCGGCGAATGGGTGCTCGCCATCGGCAGCCCGCTCGGCCTCGATCAAAGCGTCACCGCCGGCATCATCAGCGGCAAGGGCAAGGTCACGCGCAACGTCCACATGTCGGGCGAGCGCATGCGCGAGTACATCCAGACGGATGCCAAGATCAATCCCGGCAACTCCGGCGGCCCGCTCGTCAATTTGCAGGGCGAGGTCATCGGCATCAACACGCTCATCAACGTCGGGCCGGGCGGCGCCTACGGTTTCGCCATCCCCATCAACCAGGCGCACGAGATGGCCCAGGCCATCATCACCGACGGGCGCGTCCGTCACGCTTGGCTCGGTATCGGCATTGGCGACGTCAAGGATGGCGTGAAACTGGGCGATGACGGCGAGCCCGAAGGCAAGGGACAAGGCAAGGGAGAGGGCAAGGCGGACAAAATGCTCCCCGCCAAGGCCGCCTGGGTCAGCCGGGTGATGCCCAAGAGCCCGGCTGACAAGGCCGGCGTGCAGGTCGGAGACGTCATCACGCAGATCGACGGCCAGAAGATTGAGGGCGCCGCCGATGTCGTTGACTACGTGTCCGCGCAAAAGATCGGAACCAAGGTCGCCATGTCGATCCTGCGCGACGGCAAGGCGTCCAAGTCCACGGTGAGCCTGGGCGAGTTGCCGGACAACCCCTACGCGGTAGGCGAACCGCAGGTCAAAAAGGACCGCATCGGTGTTCAATTGCAGACCCTGACGCCCGAGGTGTCGAGCTATTTGGGGCTCGGCCCCGACGGCAAGGGCGCTGTCATTACCGAGGTCGAGCCTGACAGCCGCGCGGCCAAGGCGGGGCTTGTGCCCGAGGATCTCATCGTGGAAATCGACCGCAAGCCCGTGGCCAGCGCCGAAGATGCCGTGGCCGCCCTGCAGTCGGGCCACAAAGGGCCGCACTTGCTCAAGATCCGCCGCGCGGGCGCTCTGCTCTTCGTCACCGTCGCCGCACCGTAGGACGCGCGACTACTGGGCGGTCGGGAGGACCTCCGCAGGCGACGCGGAGGTCGACTTGGGCAGGTCGAGCGTGAACACGACGCGCGCATCCGCCCAGGTCGAGATGCCGAGGGTTCCGCCCATCATGCGCACGATCTCTCTCGCGGGCCACAGCCGGACAGCCAAGCGCTCGTAGTCCGACTCGCCGGACGGACCATAGGCCATGGAGCGTTGGTGCTCGCCGCTGTCCGAGAGTGCGGGCAAGTGGGGCAGCATGAATTCCAATCGGATCCGTACGATCTGCGCAAGGTCATCCATGCGCAGATGGACGTTCGCGCCCTGACTTTGCTCGCGCGCGGCGCTGAGCAGAGAATGGAAGAGGCGGACCAGGCGCAAGCGATCCCAGGTGCCCGCGATGCGCTCAGCGCCTTCCATCACGATGCGGACGCCATCCGGCCCAGGCTCATCCTCGATTTCCTCGATAGCTACGCGAGCCATGGCGACGATGTCGAGCGGTTCGGGCCGCAGCACGACCTGAAGTTGCAGGAAGCTCGCGATCTCGTCGAGCCCCGCGGAAAGGCGGTTGATGGCCGCCAGGTGCTCGCCACAGGATTCGAGCATTTCTCGACAGTGCATGAACTGTTCATTTTGCACGAGGTCGCCGAGGTGTCCGCACATGGCGGGCAGGGGCCGCGAAAGCCAACGTGCGGCAGCGACGATGAGCCGGTCGCGGGCCTCGACGGCCCGGGTGAGCGCCACGACGTGTCTGGCGAGCACGGCGTCTCTTTCACTGGAGCGCGTGGTTTCGACGATCAGCGCCGCGTTTTCCGCCTCGAGCAGCTCGCGGCTTTCCGCCGATTCAAGGATGTTGGCCGCCATCCGTGCAACGCGCTCGGAGCCCCAATCCGAACTGGCGTCCGCGCCGGGTGCCTCGAAAAATGGGTTCGGACAAGGACGGCCGGACACAAAGGCGATGTCGTGGGTCGAAAGGGCCACCTCGATCAACGACGGATCGGTGGTCCTGCGGTCGAATGTGCACAAGCAGGTGGCCTGCTTCTCGCCCAAGATCGTCGATAGGGTGGACTCGAATCGGGTCAGTTGTTCATGGTCGATTCGCACCTTGATTCGATTGTCCGGATCGTCGACCACGCGCAGGCTGGTGTAGCCTTGCGCGCGGGCAGTGGCGATGGCGGCGCGGATGGTCGCCGCGCGTGCATCCAGATCCACGCTTGTCCCAGGGGCGGCGAGCGCGTCGGCGAAGACCAGGGTTCCGCGTTCGCGCAGCGAGGATACCGGTACGTTTCTGGTTTCGAGGTGCGTGGCCAGGGCTTCGAATTCCGACGGGGTTCCCCAGTAGAGGCAGCGTTCACCGCGGAGAAGGCCGTCGCGAATGAATCCGCCGATCGCCTCGTGCCTTTCCGATTCGCTGGTGTAGGGCAAGCAGACATGGCCCCCGAGCTTCAACGACGGAAAGTCGTGTGGCGCTCCGCTCATCCTCTAACCCATGGTCCGCAGCCGCGCATCGAACAACGTGTGTTACCCCCTCAAGGTCACCAGATCCCACCCAAAAACCAAAAGCATCCTTTGATATTATCTGCGAAATCAGACGCTGGCGTCAAGATTATATTGGCTGCTTCTCTGACCCGCTATTCCACCATTCCGCTTGTCCCACGCCCGGCGGTTGGAGGGACAATCCCTCGCCACCCGCCCGAAGTACCGCGGTTCCCGCGTCGCTGTGGTGTGGATCTAACCGCCGACGTTGACGGTCTTGGTGGCCGGCGCGGGATCGATGATGGTTAGGTGATCGATCCATGGACCATGCGCGGATTGATCCTCTTCCAACGCGGCCAGAAAGTCGCGCATAGCTTGCTCGGGGCGAAGCCGGTCGATATCGCGGCCGGGAAGGGCGATGGCGATGGCCCTGGCCCCGATTCCTCGCAAGGCCGACAGCGAGCAGTTCACCGCGGTCAGGAAGGATTCGGCATCGAAGGTATCGCTGCTGCCGACGCCGATGGCAAGAATGCGCTTCCATGGAACGCGGCTCGATACGAGCAGAAGTTTCTCGCAAGGCGTTCCGGTGACGCGGCCGTCGCGGACCATATTCGACAGTTTTCCGCACAACCGCCAATCGAGAAGGCCGGTCGCGCCTCGCAAGGGGCGGATGTCGCTCCACACCGGAACGACCAAGGCGTCGCCTCCTGGCCCGCGATCCCAGCGGTGCAGATCCACGGGCAGAAAGGTGATCGGCGAGGGCAGCGGGATTGGCATGCGGCCGAGAATCCTATGCGCGCCTAAGCGCGCTGGTCTAGCAATTCCAAGGCGGAATCGAGGAGGCCGTTGACGAAGGCAGGCGCCTCCTCGGCGCCGAAGCGCTTGGCTAGTTCGATGGCCTCGCTCAGTGCCACTCTGGCCGGCGTATCTTTGCGGTGGCCGAGTTCATAGAGGCCGATGCGCAAAATTGTGCGGTCGACGCGCGCCAGACGTTCTACGCGCCATTTGCGCGACAGGCGGGCCAGGATCTCGTCGATCTCCGGCCGGTGCGCGCATACGCCGCGAATCAGGTCGAGGGTCAGTTCTTCGTCGAAAGGCGCGATGGGCGCGGCATCGTTCTCGGCCGCGACGCCCGAGATAGGCTCGGGGGTCAGGGAGGTTTCTTCTTCCGGCACTCCGAATTGCTTGAGGTGTGCGTCCAGCGCCGCGCCCGGGTCGAGCACATCCGAACCATCAAGCGCGTAAAGCACCTGCATGGCGACGCATCGAGCACGGCGACGGGGTGTCATTTCCTGCGCGACTTTGCCGGCGCCTCGCCCTTGGGGTCACCGGCAAGGGCGTCGTACAGATTGGCCATCTCGATAGCGGCCATGGCCGCGTCCGAGCCGCGGTTGCCGCCCTTGCTTCCCGAGCGCTCGATGGCTTGCTCGATGCTGTCACAGGTGAGCACTCCGAAACCGACGGCGATGCGCGCCTCGGCCGCGATGCCGGCAAGTCCGCGCGAGACCTGGTTCACCACCAGGTCGAAATGGGGAGTCGCGCCGCGAATGACGACGCCGAGACAGATGAGCGCATCGAATTTGCCCGAGTCGGCGAGACGACGAGCTACGCCGGTCAATTCGAGGGCGCCGGGGCAACGGAAGATCTCGATGGCATCGTCAGCCGCGCCCGTCTTGGCCAGGGCATCGAGCGCGCCTTCGACCAACTTGTCCGAGATGAATTCGTTCCAGCGTGAGGCCAGAATGGCGAATCGCTTGCCTTTGGCGTTCCAAGTACCTTGATGGATATGGGGCATTATGGGGCCTCTCTTTCATGCATGGAAACCACCTCAGCGGGCGCACCGCTCGGGACGCACTCGACAACGTGTATACCGTAACCCTCAATGCCCGCTAGTCTTCTTGGATTGTTGGTGAGCAGGCGGATGGCTTCGATGCCCAGCTGGACGAGTACCTGGGAGCCGAGCCCGATATCGCGAAGAGGCGCGCCGCTGGGCTCGGCCTCGACGGGCGTCGCACCCAATTCGCGCGCCAAGGAGCGGTCGCCGCGCGGCAGGATGTAAAGCATGACACCGCGTCCCTCGCTCTCGATGCGCTTGAGCCACGCGGTGGCGGGCAGGGTATCACCGGCGCGGGCGACGGAAAAAATGTCGCGCAACAAGCCCGCGACTTGAACGCGCACCAAGACCGGGGCGCCGCCGCTCACCTCTCCGAGAACCAGCGCGAGGTATTCGGCGTCCTCGACCTCGCTGGCAAAGAGGTGGGCTTTGTAGGTCGCCGACAGCCCATGCCCGCGAGGACGAAGCTCGGTTTCGGCCACGTGGCGCACCAACAGCTCTTGCGCCAGTCGGTACTGGATGAGATCCGCGATTTGTACGATGCCCAAGTCGTGCTGGGCGGCGAATGTTTCCAGATCCGCCACGCGCGCCATCTCGCCGTCCTCGCGCATGATCTCGCAGATCACGCCCGCGGGCGTGCGGCCGGCCAGGCGCGCCAGATCGGCGGCGGCCTCGGTGTGGCCGGAGCGCACGAGCACGCCGCCGCGCTTGGCGCGCAAGGGAAAGATGTGGCCGGGGGTAACCAGATCGTCGGGCTTGGTTTCGGGGGCGACCGCGACGCGAACGGTTTGCGCCCGCTCGCGTGCCGAGATGCCGGTGCTCACGCCAGCGCGGGCGTCGATGCTGACCGTGAACGCGGTGCCGTGTGGCGACCGGTTGTCGTGGGTCATCATGGGCAGGCGCAGCTCTTCCACGCGCTCCTCGGTCATGGCCAAGCAGATGAGCCCGCGCCCATGGCTGGCCATGAAGTTGATGGCCTCGGGCGTGACCAGATCCGCGGCCATGGTCAAATCGCCTTCGTTTTCGCGATCCCGATCGTCGACCACGATGACCATCTTGCCGGCGCGCAGGCGCTCGATGGCTTCCGCGACGGAGATGTGAAAACTAGTGGACATGCATCCTTTCGACGAAATTGGCGACCTGTTTGGCGATCATGTCGGCCTCAAGGTTGACACGCGTGCCGGGGCGAAGCTCGCCAAGCAGCGTGGCGCCCAAGGTGTGGGGAACCAGCAAGACGTCGAAGGCGGCGCCATCGACGTGGTTGATGGTCAGGCTGACGCCGTCGATGGCGACCGATCCTTTCTTGACGAGGTAGGGCGCGACTTCCTCCGGCGCGGTCAGCCGCAGGGCGAGGGTGGTTCCTTGCTTACGCAAGCTTTCCACGCGACCGGTGCCGTCGACGTGGCCGCTCACCAGGTGTCCACCCAGGGCATCGCCCAGCTTCAGCGCGCGCTCCAGGTGCACCCGGCCGCCGGCGACCAGCGTGCCCAAGGTAGTGCAGGCCAGGGTTTCCGGGCCAATATCGGCTTGAAATGTCGCGGGTCGGCCCGATCGTCTCGCCACGAGGGTCAGGCACGCGCCGTTGACTGCCATGCTGGCTCCGATGGGCATCGCGCCGACGTCCAAGTCGGTCTTCACCGTCAAGCGGCGCGTTCCTCCCGCGCTTGCCCGCAAGGATTCGACCTTGCCTATGCCTTCGACGATGCCGGTGAACACGGAATGACAGTGGTTTGGGTTTCGAGTTTCTAGGAACGCCTGCGTCGTCCTTGGGTGATGACGTCCGCTGTGAGGAGAAGGTCATCACCCAAGTTCTGGAGCGACAGCGGACCGAGCTTGGCTGGGAATCGCCAGTCGAGTCCGCGACCTTCTACGATAGGAACCCCGGATCCCACAAGGCGCGGCGCAAAAAAAACGGCAACGGAGTCGACGAGGCCGGCTTCGACAAATGCGCCGTGAATCTTGCTTCCGCCCTCGACGAGAAGCGATTGCACTTCGCGGGCGGCGAGCAGTCGTAGGAGCGACGGCAGGGCCACGCGGCCGTCTTTGTTTGCGCGGATCGTGACGACGTCAGCCCCTGTGGATTCTAGTCGACGTCGCCGGCGGGCGAAGCCCCGGTCGTCTTCCGCGTCTTGCGCGACGGCGACGATGAGAGGTGCCTGGGCGGACGCATGCCGCAGGAGCGCGGCGGTCGGCTTGGTGCGCAGCTGGCTATCGAGCACAACGCGAAGGGGCTCGCTTTGCCCCTCGCCATCGCGCTCTGGCAAGCGCACGGTCAAGCGCGGGTCATCGGCCAGGACTGTGCCCACGCCGACGAGAATGGCGTCGTGCTCGGCGCGCAGTTGGTGGGCCGCCAAGCGCGCCGGCTCGCCGGTGATCCAGCGCGAGTCGCCCTTGCGCTGCTTTTCCTTCCGATCGCCGATGCAACCGTCGAGCGTCGTTGCGACTTTCAAGGTCACCCATGGGCGCTTGCGGCGGATCCACATGAAGAACGCGCGGTTTTGCCACTGGCATTCCTCTTTCAGGCAGCCGGCGTCGACGCGCAAACCTGCCCGTCGCAGGAGGGCGACGCCGCGACCGCTGACCACCGGATTCTCATCGCAGCAGCCAACCACCACGCGCGCGACACCCGAGTGCAAGATGGCCTCGGTGCAGGGCGGGGTGCGGCCCTGGTGGCAGCACGGCTCCAGGGTGAGGTACAGCGTGGCGCCGGCCGCGCGCATTCCCAGCTTGGCCAGGGCCTCGATCTCGGCGTGGGGAAGGCCGGCGCGGCGGTGAAATCCGCGCGCCAGCACGCGCCCATGCTTGACAACAAGCGCGCCGACCACCGGGTTGGGACGGGTCGATCCGTGTCCGCGCTCGGCCAAGCGCAAGGCCTCGCGCATGAAGCGAACATCGAGATCGCCGAGGGATTCTTTCACGTGCCCTCTGACTTCGAGAGGATGAGACGTTGCACTTCGTGCATGATCTCGCCGGCATCTTTGAAGGGAAGGTAGACCGAGGCGAATCGCAGATAGGCCACGTCGTCGATGTCGCGCAGGCGCGAAAGAACGGCGTCGCCGATTTTCGAGGAAGGGACCTCTTTTTCGCCCATATCGCGCAGACTACGCTCGATCTCGTCGGCGACATGGTCGATGGCCGCGGCGGAGACTGGCCGCTTCTCGCAAGCCTTGTGCAGTCCGCTCAAGATCTTGGCGCGGTCATAGGGCTCGCGTCGGGCGTCCTTCTTGACGACCATGGGTAGGGCTTCTTCCACGCGCTCGTAGGTCGTGAAGCGCCGGCCGCACGCGATGCACTCGCGCCGCCGCCGGATCATTTGCTCGTCTTCCGACGGTCGCGTGTCGACGACCTTGTCTTCGGTGGCGGAGCAGAAGGGACAACGCATGGGGATAGGTCCGGCTGGGTTCTATCATCAAGAGCAGTGAATTGCGCGAGGCACGCCAGCCGCAATGCGTCCTTTTCGACCGGAGCGATGCGGCCATCACTCCATGCCTGTTTGGTAACATCAGTTACAAACATGGCATTGAGTGAAATGTGATCTCCGTCGCAGGTGCAAACCGTTAGGGAAGCGTTGAGCCGTCTCGTGGAGTCATTGGGCGCGCAAGCGCGGATTTTTGCGGCCTTGGAGGCTCTTGACAGTGGCGGCCGGACTCGTAGGCTGACTTTATCGGGCGTTTCAGACAATTCGGTTGGAACGCGCCGGAATCAGGACTGTTCGCATCAGGAGGTAGTGCATGGTAACTGGCAAGGTGAAGTGGTTCAGTGACGCGAAAGGGTACGGGTTCATCGCTCGGGATGGCGAGGACGATGTCTTCGTCCACTACTCGGCGATCGAAGCCGAAGGGTATCGGTCACTGAGTCAGGGGCAGACGGTGGCGTTCGAGATCACGAAGGGGCCGAAAGGATTGCAGGCCACCAACGTGAAGAGGCAGGAGGAGGCAGGGCAGGTGTCTTAGGGGGCTCGATTCACCACCAAGGGTGGAGGAAGAAAGAGCGGCCGGCGCTTGAGGGGAAGCGGCGGCCGTTCGGCTTTTCGGGGCTAGCTTTCTTCGGCCTGCCAGAACATCTGGATGTCGGTGCCGAGCTCTGCGAGCACGCGTTCGCGAAATTGCTTCTTGAGCTTCTCGGCGATTTGACCCATCCGTTGTTTGGAGACGCCGTAGCGTTCGCCGAGCGCGGCGAGGGGAACCGGATCGCCCGAAAGCGCCGCGAGGTGGTCTCGCCAAATGGATCGTTCGCGGTCGTCGGCAAGCTGGCCCTCGAATTCGTCCATCAATCCGCGCACGGCGAGGCCAAGTTCGTTGCGCGCGGCCCGGTCCTCGGGCGAAGCCTCGTGGCTCGATATGCGCTCGGAGAGCGAAACGCCCTCGTCGTCCGGACGCGGTTCGAGCGAAACCTCGCGCGAGGCGAGGTGGTTTGAAACTTCGATGACGTCGGCCTCGTCCATCTGCAGCTTGGCGGCCAGCAGCTTGGGCGTGGGGTCGAAGCCGAGGGCGAGCAGTTTCTGGCGTTCGCGTTCGAGGCGGAAGAATAGCTTGCGCCCAGCGCGCGTGTTGCCAACGTGAATCAGGCGCGCGTTGGTCATGAGGAAGCGCAAGACGTAGGCACGAATCCAGTAGGCGGCGTACGATCCGAAGCGCGTTCCAACTTCGGGATCCCAGCGGCGCACGGCCTCCATGAGGCCGACCGAGCCCTCCTGGAAGAGGTCGAGCACGTTCAACCATGCTTGCCGGTACTGGTAGGCGATGGCCACCACCAGGCGCAGGTTGTGCACGACCAGTTTGCGGGCCGCCTCCAAATCGCCACGTTCGCGGGCCGCGCGCCCCAGCTCGCGCTCCTCGTCTTCGCCGAGACGGGCGTGCCGGCGAGCTTCCTCGACGAATCGCCGCACCGGATCGCGAATCGTGACCAGGTGCTTTTCGGGTTCGGGTAGGATGCGATCGAGCGCGTGCTCCTCGTCGGGAAGGGCGACTTCGGACGGCTCTGGCGCCTGTTCCTCATCGTGCGTGGCTTCGCCCGCCGCGGCCGTAGCAGCCTCCGCGCCCGCGCCGATTGCGTTGGGCAAGTCGCTGGTCTTTTTCTTGCCGATGGCGCGTTTCATGGTTTCCGTACTAACCCGGCAAAGCCCGCAGGAGCGCGTCGTTCTGCTCGGCTGTGCCGATGGTGATGCGCAGCTTGTCGGCAAGTCCAGGCTTGTCGAAAAAACGCACCAGGATCTTGCGCGTCTTGAGTGCCGCGTAGACTTCCGCCGCGCTGCCGCCCGGCGGCCGTACGAACAAGAAATTGGCTTGGCTTGGGGTGATGGCGTAGCCGCGCTCGGCAAGTTTGCTGGCTAGGCGGGTGCGCTCGGCACGCACGGCTTGCCAGGTTTTCCGGGCGTACTCTTGATCGGCGAGCGCGGCGGTGGCGGCCGCGATGGCAACCGCGTCGCAATTGTAGCTATCCTTGACCTTGTTCATTTCGGCGACCATGGCCGCCGCGGCGACGGCGTAGCCAAAGCGCAAACCCGCCAAACCGTAGCCCTTGCTGAGCGTGCGGCAGAGCATGACGTTGGGCAACTCGCGCACCAAATCCAGACAGTTCTCGTCGGCGAAATCGACGTAGGCCTCGTCGACCAAGAGGAGTCCGTCGAAAGCCAGCGCCAGTTCGCGCACGCGCGAATTCCTCACCAAGGTGCCGGTGGGAGCGTTGGGGTTGGCGAAGAAGATGGCGCGCGCGCCTGTCGCCAGCAGCGCTTGGATAGGCAGGTCGAAACCCGCGTCCCACGCGACGGTGCGGATGCGATTCTCGCCGCTCTCGGCGAGCACGGGATAGAGCGAGTAGGTGGGATCGGGGTAGGCGAGGACGTCGCCGGGGCCGAGGTAGGTTCGCATCACGATGGCCAGGATCTCGTCGCTGCCGTTGCCGGCGAGAATCATGTCGGGCGAAACGCCGTGCACGCGCGCGGCGGTGGCGCGAAAGGCGTCGGCCTTTGGGTTCGGGTAACGACGCAAACTTTCGGGGTCGATGGCGCGAATGGCGTCGAGGACGCGCGGGCTGGGCGGGAAGGGGTTCTCGTTGGTATTGAGCTTGATGACCTGTTCGCCCGGCCCGGGCTGTTCGCCGGGCACATAGGCCGCCATGCTGGCGACATTGGTTCGTGGCTTGGGCATGCGAGGCATGAGTAGGGAGTATTTCGCACATCGCCCGCCAGGTTGCCAGCCGGCTACTTGGCGAGGGATGGATCGAGGTAGAGCACCAGGATGGTCGTGATGCGATCCTGCGCCGCCCGGGCCGCTTGCGGCGATGGCACGTCGTTGACCAAGATGGAGAAGACGAGCGGTTTGCTTCCCGGCGCGCCGACGATCCCAGTGAGGCAGCTCGTATTCGCCAAGGTGCCGGTCTTGGCGCGCACGTAGCGCTCGGCCACCGAGCCGCTCATCCGGTGGGCCAGTGTGCCGTCGGCGCCGCCCACGGACAGCGAGGCGAGAAGCTCGCTGGCGATACGGAAGTCCCGCATAGCCGCGCGCAAGACCAGCGCGAGTTGTTCGGCAGAGAAACGACTCGAATCGTACAGCCCGGAGCCATTCTTCATGACGTACGAGTTGCGTGGGATGCCCAGCCCGTCGAGGTAGCGGGCCACGGCGTCGAGGCCCTTCTGCCAGGTTCCGGGCCGGCCCTGGGTCTCACCGCCGAGCGTGCGTAGGAGTTGCTCGGCGGCGAAATTACTCGATCGCTTGCCCAGGTCGTGCACGACGACCGCCAGGGTCGGCGACTCATGCGTGGCGAGCACGCGCATGCCTTCCTTGGGCGTGGTGTCGATGCGGATGGGCTGTTCGACGGTGATGCCGCGTTTGCCGAGGATCTGCTTGAAGGTCTGGGCGAAGGTTGTTTCCGGTGCGGCCACGCGGCGCTGGATCACGCGCGGCTCGCCGCCGAGCAGGATGCGGCCACCCACGGTGATGCGGGTCTGGCCGTTGCCCGCGTCCGCGGTTTCGACTTCAGGTACGGCCGGTCCTTTGGCGGCGGTGGTGACGCTGCCGGTGAGCACCAGCGCCGCCGACGGCGGATCGAGCGCGACCCTGGCGGGCGAGCCCGCGCTGGCCGCGGGGGTGATGGTCACGCTGACGACATTGGCGTTGAGCGACGCGGCCGAGGAAGGCGCACGAAAGGCGGCCGATTCGCTCTTCTGCTCGAAGGCCGGACCTACTGTGGCGCTGTCGAAGGCGCTGGCATCGACGACCAAGCCACCGCGCACCTTGCGCAGTCCGATGGCCGCCAAGGAAGCGGCGAGAGAATTCAGATCCTGGGTCGACAACGTCGGATCGCCAGAGGTCTTGACGTAGAGGTCGCCGCGCAATTCGCCGCCCGTCACCGGCTTACCGCCTTCCAGCGGGATGGGGGCGAGCACGGTCGTTTTCCAGCGAAACTCCGGACCGAGCAGGGTCAACGCCGCAGCCTCGGTGACGAGCTTGACGTTGGAGGCCGCATTCAGCCCCGTCTTCTCGTTCTTGGCGTAGACGAGCTTGCCGCTTTCCGGATCTAGAACCGCGACCGAGACTTTGGCGCGCGCCAGGGCCGGCACAGCCAGGATCTCGTCGATGCGGGTCTTGAGCCAGAACCGGCGCTCTTCCGGATCCTTGGGTGGCGCCGGCATCGGCGCGCTCGCGGTCGCGCTCCCGGCGTCGACGGCGGCGCTGTCTTGAGCTCGGGCGCAAGGGTTTCCCGCCAGGGTGGCGAACATGGCGAAGGCAAGAGATCGGCAGCGCATGCAAGCGCAGCGTCCAACGGCCGCGCCCGAAGGTCAAGGAAGAGAGCGCACAGAGGAGCGATGAGGTCACAGAGACGGATCGGACGATGCCTCGGGCTCCAAAGTGGCCCCCAAGAATCTTCTCTGTGTTCTCTTTCCCCTCCGTGCCCTCTCTTGGTCCATGATGTCGGCCGTGGATCTCTTCTCACGCGCCGCCAGCAAGGACAGGCGAGGGCAGCCGCTCGCCGAAAGGATGCGGCCGGAAAGTCTTGCCGAGTACGTTGGTCAGGAACATTTGCTGGGACCAGGGCGCTGGTTGCGGCGCGCGCTGGAGAGCAAGGGGCTGACGTCGCTGATTCTCTGGGGGCCGCCGGGCACGGGCAAGACCACGCTGGGGCGGCTTCTGGCGGCGGAGGCCAAGGCTTTCTTTGTCGCGCTCTCGGCGGTGATGTCAGGGGTGAAGGAAGTGCGCGAGGCGGTGGCCGAGGCTGGCGTACGGCGGGATACGCGCGGCGACCGCACCTTGCTGTTCATTGATGAAATCCACCGCTTCAACAAAGCGCAACAGGACGCGCTCCTGCCGCATGTCGAAGCGGGAACCGTGATTCTCGTCGGGGCGACCACCGAAAATCCATCCTTTGAAATGAATGCGCCGCTACTCTCGCGCGCCAAGGTGGTGGTGCTCAAGCCTCTCTCCGAGGAGAACCTGCGCACCATCATCGACCGCGCGCTCTGCGACCTCGACCGCGGACTCGGGCGCGAGGCGATCGATTGTCCCGAGGTCATTCGCAACCAGCTCGCGCGCGAGGCGAGGGGCGATGCCCGCCTCGCCCTTTCGGCCCTGGAATCCGCGGCCTCCATCGCCGTTCCCGCCGACGACGGCAGGCGCCACATCGACGAGAAGACGATCGAGGAAGCCCTGCAACGCAAGACGCTGGTCTACGACAAGTCCGGCGACGAGCACTACATGGTGGTCAGTGCCTTCATCAAGAGCATGCGCGGCAGCGATCCGGACGCTGCCGTCTATTGGATGGCGCGCATGCTCGAAGCCGGCGAAGATCCGCTGTTCATCTTGCGCCGGCTAGTCATTTTCGCGGCCGAGGACATCGGCAACGCCGACCCGAACGCCTTGCGCGTGGCCATGGCCGCCACCGACGCGGTCCGCTTTGTGGGCCTGCCCGAGGGCTACCTGCCCATGAGCCAGGCGGTCATCTATCTTGCCGTGGCGCCCAAGAGTAACAGCGCGCTTACCACCTACGCGGCGGCCAAGCAGGACGTCGAGGAATTCGGCGCTTTGCCTGTGCCTCTGCACCTGCGCAACGCCAGCTCCGCGCTGGGTAAGTCGCTGGGCTTCGGCCAAGGCTACCAGTATCCGCACAACTTCGACGGGCACTATGTAGCCGAGGACTACCTGCCCGAGAAGCTGCGCGGCCGGCGCTACTACGAACCGTCGAAGTCAGGCCGCGAGCGCGACATCGGCGCGTACCTCGCCAATCTGCGTGGGGAGAGATTCCAGAACGCGCACGAGGCCACAGAGGCCGGAAAGAAGAAGGGCGTGGAGTCTTGAATCCAAGAATCCAGGCTTTGCCGCTCTCTGTGTCCTCCCCCTCCTCCGTGCCCTCTCCTCAATCGTAGTACTCGGCGCCGAGGTGGGTAATGAGTTCTTCGCCGCGCAGGTAGCGCAGGGTGTTCTTGAGTTTCATGAGCTGAATGAAGGTGTCGTGCTCGGGGTAGAGCCCAGGCGCGGTCATGGGGCTCTTCCAATAGAACGAGAGCCACTCTTGCACGCCGGACAGGCCCGCGCGCTGGGCGAGATCCATGAAGATGGCCAGATCGAGCACGACTGGCGCGGCCAGGATGGAATCGCGGCACAGGAAATTGATCTTGATCTGCATCGGGTAGCCCATCCACCCGAAGATGTCGATGTTGTCCCAGCCTTCCTTATTGTCGCCGCGGGGCGGGTAGTAGTTGATGCGCACCACGTGGTGCATCTTGCCGTAGAGATCGGGGTAAAGCGCCGGCTGCATGATGTGCTCGAGCGCGCCGAGCTTGGACACTTCCTTGGTCTTGTGCGATTCGGGATCGTCGAGGACCTCGCCGTCGCGATTGCCGAGGATGTTGGTCGAGTACCAGCCATTGATGCCGAGCAGGCGCGCCTTGAGCCCCGGCGAGATAATGGTTTTCATAAAGGTCTGACCGGTCTTGAAGTCCTTGCCCGAGATCGGAACTTCATTCTTCTTCGCGAGTTCGAGAAGGGCAGGGATGTCGACGGACAGGTTGGGGGCGCCGTTGGCGTACGGAACGCGGCATTTGAGTGCGGCGTAGGCGTAGATCTGCGACGGCGCGATTTCAGGATCGCTTTCACGCAGGCCCTTTTCGAAGGTCGCCAGCGTCGCATGTACCGGCGCCACTTCGTGGTAGGCCTCGGTCGAACCGCACCACACCATGACCAGGCGGTCGCATTTCTGGGTGGAACGGAAATTCTCGATGTCGGCGATGACCTGCTCGGCCAGGTCCATCTTCGACTTGCCCTTCTTGGCGTGCGTGGCGGTCAGGCGTTTGACGTAGGACTGTTCGAACACCGCGGTCATGGGCTTGATGCTGGAGAGAAACTCCTTGCTCTGCGCCAGGTCGTCTTTGGTGAGCACGCCGGCCTTGCTCGCGGCCTGGTAGGCGTCATCGGGAAAGAGATCCCAGCCGGCGAAAACGATATCGTCGAGCTTGGCCAGGGAGATGAAGTCCTTGATGAGCGGCGAAAGGTTGTCCGTGCGCTTGCCGAGACGGACGGTTCCCATCTGGGTTAGAGATCCGATGGGCTTGGCCAAGCCGCGCCTGACGGCATCGACACCGGCCATGAAGGTGGTGGCGACAGCGCCCAGGCCGGGGGTGAGAATTCCAAGTCTCCCCGTGGCGGGTTTGATTTCGACGGGCTTCGTGAGTGGCATCAATGAGCTCCTTCTTTGGTCCTGATCGCATGAGGACCGGCGGGCTTTGCCCGGCGGTCCTCTTCGCGGAAGATGCAAAGGTTCCTCCCAGGGTTCCTTCGCACCGGATGCTTACGAATAGCAAGCCGCGGGCCGAGTTTCTATGGCTAATGAATTCGCATGATTGTCCCCTGATTGTCCTTCCATGGCTGGTGAAATATGGTAAGAACCTGACTCTTCTCAACACCACACGCTGACCGAGAAGGCCGTGCGTGCCGGGAGATTCGCTCTCGGTTTCGGCCTTCGCAGACGGCAGCGGAGGCAACCAACGCGAAAGGAAAACATGGAAACGATAGATCCCGGCCTTCCGGCCACCGCCGCCCCTACCGAGAATCCGCTGGCGGCGAATCCGATGGCGAGCATCGACACGCCGCTCACCATGCGCGACATGATGGAGGCGGGCGTTCACTTCGGCCACCAGACCACGCGCTGGAACCCGAAGATGAAGCCGTTCATTTTCGGCGCGCGCAACGGCATTCACATCATCGACCTCCAGCACTCGGTCAAGGCGTTCAAGCGCGCTTTCGACTTCCTGGTGCGTGTCGTGGCCGAGGGCAAGCCGGTTCTCTTCGTTGGAACGAAGAAGCAAGCCCAGGATGTGGTCCGCGAGGAATCCACTCGCGGCGGCCAGTACTACGTCACCAACCGCTGGCTGGGCGGCACGCTCACCAATTACCACACCGTCAAGCTCTCCATCGAGCGCTTGCAGTCGATCGAGAAGATGTCAACCGACGGTACCTTCGAGCGGTTGACCAAGAAGGAAGTCATCCGCATCACGCGCGAGCAGGAGAAGCTGGAAAAGGCCCTGGGCGGGATCAAGTCCATGGGCGAGCTTCCCGGCGCGGTCTTCATCGTCGACGTGGTCAAGGAGCACATCGCGGTCAGCGAGGCGCGCAAGCTGGAGATCCCCATTGTCGCCATCGTCGACACCAACTGCAACCCCGACCTAATCGACTACGCCATTCCCGGCAACGACGACGCGATTCGGGCTATCCGGCTCTTTGCCACCAAGGTGGCCGACGCCTGCCTGATCGGACAAAAGGTGGCGCGCGAACGCCAGGCCACCGCCCGCGCCTCGGCCGATGCCGATGGCGAGAGCGCCGTGCAGACCATTCGCGTTTCCTCGGGTGGCGAAGGCCCCAAGGTCGAGGTGGTGTCGCGTCGGCGCGGTGAAATGCCGGTGCCCGAGGCGGCCGCCACGCCCGAGGACGAGAGCACGTAGTTCCTTTTCGATTTTTTCAGGAGACGACGTCATGGCCGAAGTTACGACCCAGATGATCAAGGATTTGCGCGAGCGCACGCAGGCGGGAATGTCCGACTGCAAGAAGGCGCTCACCGAGTGCGATGCAGACATGGAGAAGGCGATCGAGTACCTGCGCAAGAAGGGCATCGCCCAGGCCGCCAAGAAGGCCACGCGCATCGCCTCGGAAGGCATCATCGCCAACTACATGCATGGTTCACGCATCGGCGTCATGGTCGAGGTGAACTGCGAGACCGACTTCGTGTCGCGCAACCCGGATTTCCAGGTGTTCGCGCGCGAGGTCTGCATGCAGGTGGCGGCCATGAGTCCGCAGTACCTGTCGCCGGAAGAAATACCGGCCGCGGTTCTCGATCAAGAGCGGGCCATTCGCCTGGAGCAGGCCAAGTTGCAAAACAAGCCCGAGCCTGTGATGCAGAAAATCGTCGACGGTCAGATGGCCAAATGGTGCAAAGAGGTTTGCCTGATGGATCAAACCTGGATCAAGGATCCCGACGGCAAGAAGGACATCAAGGGCCTGCTCACGGACCTGATCGGCAAGATCGGCGAGAACATCAAGGTACGCCGTTTCGTTCGTTACGAAGTGGGCGAAGGCTTGGCCAAGCGCGCTGACGATTTCGTCGAGGAAGTGAAGCGCCAGGCCGGCCAAAGCTAGGCGGCGAGCGCACGTGGCGACTGGGAAACGCATGGGATCGCAGAAGTCTCGGAGGGATATCCCCGTCGGGGCTCGGCGGGGAAATTCGAAGGAAGCTGTCCCAGCTTCCTTGCCAGCGAATTCGGACGATCCCGTTCCTGCTGCGGAGGCGTTGCTCGATGTTGGCGTGCGGGCGGTGGCGGCTCGCACGGGGCGGCCAGGCGTGTCCTATGTGCGCGCGCCGCTGGCGCCGGGGGTGAAATACCGGCGCATTCTGCTCAAGCTGTCGGGCGAAGCTCTGATGGGCGAGCAGGGCTACGGCATCGATCCGGCCGTGCTTGCAGGCATCGCCGACGAGATCATCGACGTGCACAGCCTGGGCGTCGAGATCGCGCTGGTCATCGGGGGCGGCAACATCTTCCGCGGCGTGGCCGCAAGCACCACGGGCATGGACCGCGCCAGCGCCGACTACATGGGCATGCTGGCGACCGTGATTAACTCGCTCGCCTTGCAAGACGCTCTGGAATCGCGCGGGGCCAAGACGCGCGTGATGACGGCCATCGAAATTGCACGGTTGGCCGAACCCTACATTCGCCGGCGCGCGATTCGCCACCTGGAAAAGGGGCGCCTGGTGATCTTCGGCGCTGGCACCGGCAATCCCTTCTTTACCACCGACACTGCGGCTTCCTTGCGCGCCATGGAAATCGGCGCCGACATCGTCATGAAGGCGACGCGCGTCGATGGGGTCTACGACAAGGATCCGAAGAAGTTCAAGGACGCGCGCATGTTCCGTCGGCTGTCGTATCTTGAGGTGCTCACGCGCCACCTGGCGGTCATGGACTCGACGGCGATCTCGCTGTGCCAGGACAACAAACTCCCCATCCTAGTTTTCAACATGACCCGGCCGGGTAATATCCGACGCGTGGTGCTGGGCGAACCCTTGGGCACGCTGGTGGTCGATGAGCGGCGCGGGCCGCGCGACGAGACGGAGCCCACTTCCGAGGAGAACTCCCATGGTCAATGACGTCATCAAGGAACTGCAGACAAATCTGGACAAGGCCATCGAGGCGCTGAAGAAGGATCTCGGCAAGGTGCGGACCGGTCGCGCCACCGTGTCGATCCTCGACGGCGTTCGCGTCGACTACTACGGCACGCCCACGCCGCTTAACCAAGTGGCCTCGCTCAACGTGCCCGACCCGCGGCTCATCACCATCAAGCCCTGGGAAAAGTCGCTGATTCCCGAGATCGAGAAAACCATCCGTTCGGCTCAGCTTGGCCTGAATCCGTCGTCCGACGGCGAGATAGTCCGCTTGCCCATGCCGCCGCTGACCGAGGAGCGCCGCAAGGATCTGGTCAAGGTGGTCAAGAAGATGGCCGAGGAGGCCAAGGTCGCCCTGCGCGGGGCTCGCCGGGACGCCAACGAAATGCTCAAGGAATTCCAGAAGAGCAAGGACATCACCGAGGACGAGGAAAAGCAGGGCCTCAAGAGGGTGCAGGACGCCACCGACGCCGCCGTGGCCAAGGTCGAGGACATCGTCGCCAAGAAGGAAAAGGAAATTCTGGAGGTTTAGGCCAGAAAGGGTTAGGCCAGAAAGGGCGCAGAGACAAGGGTCAACGGTCGTTATCTTCATCCTGCTCTTTCGCTCTTGGAGGCGAGCGTAGCCCAGCTTTGCTGGGCGAAGCGAGGGGGGACCGGGGGCTTGTGAGCGAGATCGAACCAAGCCCCCGTAAGATACAAGGACACAGAGGCCCTGGGAAAATCTCCTAGCCGGCAGGCGCGGCGGCGACGCCGTTGGGTGCGTTTTTGTCGTAGGTCACGCGCGCGACGTCGACCTGGTTGAGCGCGAAGCGCAGGGTGGTGCCGCTTCCGTGCAGCAGACTTTCGCGTTGGAACAGGTAGTAGGTGCGCATGCCTTCGCGCGCTGGCGGCTCGCCTTGCGATTGCTTGCCGGGAATGCCGCTCAAGATGAGGATCCTTTCGCCAGGCTGGAGCACGAAGCCGGGATCGATTTGCCCCATGACCGAGCCGCGTTTTCCTGGGCGGCTGACGATGACGTGCAATCCGGCGGTGCTGGCGGCCGAGGCGCCGGTGTTGGTCAGCACGAACCACTCCTGGTTGACTTTCTTCTTGTCTGGGGCGGCGTGGACTTCTTCGAAAACAAGGGGCATGGGCCTGGTTATAGACCGGCGGGCCCATGATCGACAACCATCGACAACCATCAAGGTGTCGCCGTTGCCCGCCCGGAGTCGATGCCCATGGTCTGTCCGATGGTCTGTCCGACGGGGCTGGGGCTTGCCGTGCTCTGTGCTACACTACCCGGCGATGAACAAGGTGGAAGTCGATATCGCACATCGCTTGAGCCGCGCCGAGGCTCGTTCGCGCCTCGACCGCGTGACAGCCAAGCTGGCCCAGGACTATAGCGCCGAATGTAACTGGGAAGGGGCGGAACGTCTGGTTGTCCGACGGAAAGGGCTGGAGGCGCGTCTCGATATCGCGGACGACAAGGTTAAGGTCAATCTGGAACTGGGCTTGTTCATGCGCCCCTTCGCGGGCTCCATCCGCGCCGGAATCGCCAAGCAGCTCGGCGAAATCTTGGCCTAGATTTTCGTCGCGTGTTCGGGTTCGACGACGCTTTACGCCTGTTGTGCGCGCTGGTATAAGTGCCACGCGCGCCTTTGCGATGCAGGCGCGGGCTTCTCCCGCTTTCCACCCAACGGAGAAAACAATGAACGCCCGACAAACCACGATCGGCCTGACCCTGTTGGTTGCCGCCATGGCCGCGAGTCCCACCGCCCGAGCACAGGGCACGCAAGGGGTGATTGGCAGCGCGCCCATCGACCTGCAGGTGTTTCGCCCCGCCGCCGACACCAAGGGGTACATCACGCTGAATGGGGCGCAGATCTTGTCGCCGTTGGGCGTGTCGTTCGGGCTGATTTCCACCGGCGCGTGGAAGCCGCTCAACTTGGATGCCGGCACCAAGCTCTACAACGGCCAGCCCCAGTCCAATTCGGTGGCCATGAACTTCGTGCTCACCACCACCCTGCAAGGGGCGATTGGCATCTTCAACACCGACCACATCGGGTTGCAATTCGGATTGGCCCTGCCCATTGGGATCACGAGCGGTGAAGCTCTGCCGTACGATCCCGGGGCCGCCAATGGCGTGCAGTACAACGGTGGCCAGTCGAACGGCAGCAACGACGACACCCACTACCAGATGAACTTCCAGGGGTTGGGGGATTTGGCCCTTGTGCCCAAGTTGCGCATTCTCAACCCCAGCCGTACGGCGTTGGGCATCGCCATCATTCCCGGCCTCATCCTGCCCACCGGCGACAAGGCCAAGTTCCTCGGCGAGGGCCAGACGATCTTTCAACCCCAGGCTATCGTCGAAATGAACTGGGGCCGCGCCGGTGTGTTTCGCACCGCCCTCAACCTAGGCATGCGCATCCGCACGGGCGGCACCTCGCAATTCGTCGACAACCAGGCCAACTACAATCGGCCGGTTCGCACGCTCTCCAACGCCAATCCACCGCTTCCGCAAGATGGCACCTCGGCGGGGGGTGAGAACACGAACATGGGCATCTCGGTCGGCAACGAAATCCTGGCCGGCCTGGGTGCTTCCTGGGGCGTGGTTCCCTTCGTTTTCGACCTGGTGGGGGAGGTCTACACGTTCACCGGCCTCGACTCGAAAAAAATCAATGCCGACGGCAGCACCTCGACCATGGGGCCTGGCGGCGAAGCTGTGCTCGGATTCAAGGCCTATCTAGCCCCCAACTCGTTTTTCATGGCGGGCGGTGGCTATGGCATCATCCCAACTTCCTATGGGACCACGCAAGGGCGGTTTTTCGCGGGCATCGTGTTCGAGCCCGGCGCTGGCGACCGCGATGGCGACGGCATCAAGGATGACGTCGACAAGTGCCCGGACGATCCCGAAGACTTCGACGGCTTCGAGGACGAGGACGGCTGTCCCGACCTCGACAATGACCAAGACGGAATTCCGGACACGCTCGACAAGTGTCCGAACGAACCGGGCCCACGCGAGAACCAGGGCTGCCCACTCAACAAGGTGCATGACCGCGACGGCGACGGCATCCCCGACGATATCGACAAGTGTCCGGATGAGCCCGAAGACTTCGACGGCTTCGAGGACGAAGACGGCTGCCCCGACCTGGACAACGACAAGGATGGCATCCCCGACAAGCTGGACTTGTGCCCGAACGATCCCGAAGACTTCGACGGCTTCGAAGACGAAGACGGCTGTCCCGACCCGGACAACGACCACGACCGCATCCTCGACGTGAACGACAAGTGCCCGAACGAGCCCGAGACGTACAACGGGTTCGAGGACGAGGACGGCTGCCCCGACAAGGGCTTGGTCATCGTTCAGCGCGGCAAGTTGGAGATCCTCGACAAGATCTACTTCGAGACGGACAAGGACATCATCATGGAGCGGTCCTTCCCGCTGCTCGATGCCATCGCCGCGACCATCAAGGGCCATCCGGAGATCGCGCTCATCGAAATCCAAGGCCACGCCGACGAGCGCGGGGACGATGAACACAACCTGGATCTGACCGACCGTCGCGCCCACTCCGTAATGCGCGCTCTGGAAGACCGCGGCGTCGAGCTTGGCCGCCTGAAGGCGCGTGGATACGGCGAAACCAGACCGGTTTGCACGCAGCACAACGAGGATTGCTGGAGCAAGAATCGCCGTGTCGAATTCATCATCCTCAAGCGCGTCGATGAAGCGGTCCTACAGAACGATGCAGGACAATAGGGCATGCAATGGCGGGGGCGGGACGCTGGTCTCGCCTCGCGGAGCCCTCGGCATAAATCGCCTGAATTCGTGGAAAGATGCCACTGTCGTTGGAAAGCGCTGGGGAGCTCCAGGTTCTTCTTGACTCGCTTGCGGCGTAGGTTATTAACAACCACCCATTTTTGTTGGGAGCGGGTTTCATTTGCCTTTGCTGCCACGCGAGAAAATTGACGACGTCCGCGAGAGGACGAACATTGTCGACGTTGTCAGGCGCTATGTGGAACTCAAGCGAGCAGGTACCGGTAGCTGGAAGGGGCTATGTCCATTTCACGCAGAGAAGACGCCCTCATTTCACGTGCATGAACAACGCCAATTCTTTCACTGCTTCGGCTGCGGCGAGAAGGGGGACGTGTTTTCGTTCCTGGTCAAGATCGAGCAGCGGTCGTTCGTCGAGATCCTGCGCGATTTGGCTCGGCAAGCCGGGGTCGATATTCCCGAGCCAACCCTTTCTCCAGCCGAGCGCCAGGCCGCTCAGGAAGTCCAATCCGAGCGCGAACGAATGCTTCGCGTTGTGGATGAGGCAACCCAGTTCTTCGAGTCCCAGCTCGCCGGTCCGGCGGGCGCCAGCGCGCGTGCCTACCTCGACAAGCGCGGCATCTCGAAGGCAACGGCAGAAGCGTTCCGCGTGGGCTATGCTCCGGCCGGCTGGGATGCTTTGCAGAAGCACCTTTCGTCGCGCCAGGTGGCGCCCGCTTTGGCCGAGAAGCTCGGGCTGGTCGGCAGCAATGAGCGCGGTCGCTACGACTTCTTTCGTGATCGGGTCATGCTGCCGGTGCTCGACCGCCAGCAGCGTCCCATCGGATTCTCTTCCCGATTGCTCGATCCAGATGCCAAGGAGCGCAAGTACGTCAACTCGCCCGATTCACCGCTCTTTCACAAGAAAGAGAATCTCTACGGATTGCACAGGGCGGTCGACGCCATTCGGCGTGGGGGTACGGCCGTCATCGTCGAGGGCAATTTCGACGTGCTGACCCTTCACGAGGCCGGCATTCAGGAAGCGGTGGCGCCCATGGGCACGGCGCTCACGGTGGAGCAGATCAAGCTGCTGGCGCGAATGGCGAAGCGCATCGTCGTGGTGTTCGACGGCGACGGCGCTGGCTCGCGCGCGGCCGAGAAGGCGGTGCCGGTTGCGGTGGAGGCGGGGTTGTTTTTCGCCGAGGCCGATGCCGACGGGCGGGTGGCCGAGATGCCGGCCGGCGTGGATCCCGACGAGTTCGTGCGCGCGCAGGGGCCCGAGGCATTTCGCAACCTGGTCGCGCAGGCCCGCCCCATGCTCGACCATCTCATCCAGCGCGCCGCCGACGACGCGACCATTCCGGGCAAGGCCAACACCGCCAAGCGCGTGGTCGAGGTCTTGGCCAAGTTGAGGAATCCCCTGGTGCGCGACCTCTACGTGCGCGACCTGGCCGCCAAGTTGGGTGTGCCAGTGTCCCAGGTTTTGCGCATGGTGCGTGAGAGTTCGAACGAGTTCGCGCGCAAGCAGGAAGTCGCCGCGCCTTTGCGGCAAGAGGCCGTTCCGGAGATCCGATCCCTGCCGTCCGAGGAATTGGATGCCCTGGCCCTGCTGGTAGCACATCCAGAGCTGGCGGCCAGCCCGGCCGCACAACAGATTCTCGATCTCTTGCGCGACCCCGGGATTCGCGAGGTTTACCAGACTGCTTTCGCGGCGTTGCGCGCCGGGGAGCGGCCGGATGTACCGGATTGGCTTGATCGCGCCCCGGCGGAGGTTCGCGAGCAGGTCAGCGCCGCGCTGATGGACGGCCGCTGGGAAGCGGTCGAGGCAGTGGACGATGCCTTGCGCGCGTTGGTCGCCAAGTTGGAACGCTTGCAGGTCGACGTGGCGCTGGCACTCGCGAAACGTCAGCACCGGGAAGCGATCGCGAGTGGAAACGAAGAAGAGGCACGCGCCATTTCCATGCGGGAGATGGAGCTCATAAAAGCGAAGCTAGGACTAGCCAACCAGAGTAAGGGCGTAGCGACATGATCGAAGATGCCGAGGACCGTTTGACCGACGGTGGCCAGGACGACGACGATTTGCGGGAAGCGAGCAAACAGCTTGCGGCCCAAAAGGGCGGCGCCAGCAAGGAGAGCGAGCGCAAGAAGCGCGAACTCATCACGATGGGCAAAGCCAAGGGGTTCTTGACCTACGACGAGGTCAACGACCATATGCCGGAGAACATCGTCTCGTCCGACCAAATCGACGACTGGCTGTCCACCTTGGGCGGGGAGGGCATCGAAATCGTCGATGCCTCGTCGCAGGTCAAGGTCGAGGACAAGGCCGCCGCCCCGGAGGCCGAGGCCGAGGAGGAAGCCGAAGCCGAACCCGCTCCGCGACCTGTCGAGGCCGAGGAGGAGGAAGAGGAAGACGGCTATTCCAAGACCAACGATCCGGTGCGCATGTACTTGCGCAAGATGGGCTCGGTTTCGCTGCTCACCCGCGAGGGTGAGGTCGAGATTGCCAAGCGCATCGAGGACGGCGAGCGCCGCGTGCTGCAGGTGGTGCTCGAATCGCCTGTGGCGATCGAAGAAATCATCGAACTCGGCGAGAAGCTGCGCAAGCAAAAGATCCGCGTCAAGGAGGTCGTCAAAGACGCCGACGAGGACGATGAGGAATTTGACGAAGCTTTCCACGTCGAGCGCGTGTGCAAGGTCATCGATAAGGTGCGGCGCGTGCACAAGGATCTGCAAAAGATCGACGACAAGGGCGTACAACGCGGGAAATCGGAGAGCAGCAAGCGCCGGGCGAAGAACCAGGTCGAAGGGCTCAAGCAGGAATTGCTCGATGCTTTGCAAGAGCTGCGGCTGAACAAGAAGCAGATCGACCGCATCGTCGCGCACCTCAAGGGATTGGTTTCGCGCATCGAATCCGCCCGGCGGGAGATTTCCGACGCCGAGGGGCGCGTCGGGATGAGCGAACGCGAACTCAAGAAGACCTTGCGCGAGGCGCGTGGCTCGACGCTGCGCCAGCGCACGGTGACCAAGCGCCTCGGCGTTCGGGTGGAGGAGATCGAGGAGACTTGCGAAGCCATCGCCACGGCCCGCAAGAAGGTCAAGAAGGTCGAGGAAGAGGCCGGCTTCGACGAGTCCAGCCTGCGCGGGACTGTGGGCGAAATCCAAGACGGCGAACGCCAGGCCGAGCAAGCCAAGGCCGAGTTGGTCGAAGCCAACCTGCGCTTGGTCGTGTCCATCGCCAAGAAGTACACCAACCGCGGTCTGCAGTTCCTGGATCTCATTCAGGAGGGCAACATCGGCCTCATGAAGGCGGTCGACAAGTTCGAGTACCGCCGCGGTTACAAGTTCTCGACCTATGCCACCTGGTGGATTCGCCAGGCCATCACACGCGCCATCGCGGATCAGGCACGGACGATCAGAATTCCGGTCCATATGATCGAGACAATCAACAAGCTCATCCGCACCAGCCGCTACCTGGTGCAGGAGCTGGGCCGCGAGGCCACGCCGGAGGAAATCGCCGAGAAGATGGAACTGCCGCTCGACAAGGTCCGCAAGGTCTTGAAGATCGCCAAGGAGCCCATTTCGCTGGAGACGCCCATCGGCGAGGAGGAAGATTCGCATCTCGGCGACTTCATCGAGGACAAGAGCATCGTTTCGCCGGCCGACGCGGTCATCTCGATGAACCTTGCCGAGCAAACGCGCAAGGTGCTTGCCACGCTCACGCCACGCGAGGAGAAGGTCCTGCGCATGCGTTTCGGCATTGGCGAAAAGTCGGACCACACGTTGGAAGAGGTGGGCCAGGACTTCGAGGTCACGCGCGAGCGCATCCGCCAGATCGAGGCCAAGGCCCTGCGCAAGCTGCGCCATCCGTCGCGCAGCAAGCGGCTCAAGAGTTTTATGGAAAGCTAAGGGCGCGGAGGTTGCGAAGAGAGCGCGGAGAGCGCCCTCGTGACCTCCACGACCCGTCAGATCAGCGCGGCCCCGAGGACATCGGCCACCTGGGCGATCTCCTCGGGACCGAGATCGCCCGTGGGGAGGCGCGGAAGCTGGATCATGGGCAGGCCAGGATCGTTGGCCAAGCCCTCGACGATCCGGTCGGCGTCGCGCCTGCGTGCCGCCAGGATAGAGGCGCCCGCAAAAATGCCCGTCAGCGCCGATGGAGGCGGGGAAGTTCCCGCGCTGGCCAGGATTCGCTCCACGGAGGGATCGACCGCCTCGGCGGGCGGCATGGCGTTGACGATGAGGGGACCAAGCGAAATTCCCAGCGCGCGCAGGTCGCGCGCCAGGGTGACGGTTTCGCGCGCCGGCAGATCCTCAGGCAAGGTCACCATGACCACCGAGGTGCGCGTCGGATCGGAAAGCAGGCCTCGGGCCAAGGCTGCGTCGCGCGCCAAGGGACCCTTGGGCATAGCGTGTTCCACCGCGTCCGGGATGCGTAGCATGGCCACCGCGTGGCCGGATGCGGGCCCGTCGAGAATCACCAGATCGTACTTGGGCTTGCCGTCGTGCATTTCCGTGGTGTGCCACCAGGTCTTGCCGAGCATGCTCCAGTAGTCGAGACCCGGAAATGCGCCAAGGAAGCTGCGCATGGGTTTGTTCTCGAAGATCGCGCGGTAGATCGGTTCGTACTTGAGCAGGAGAATGCCGTACTCGCGCAGCGCCGACCTGGGGTTCATGTTGACCGCGAAGAGGCGTTCGTCGATGGCCGTGACGGCCGGGCCGATCGCGGTGGCCCTGCCGAAAAGTCGGCCAAGCCGTTCGGGGGCGTTGGTTTGCGCCAGAAGAACCCGTTTGCCTTGCCGGGCTGCCGCGCGGGCCAGGGCCGCGGCCACGGTGGTTCGCCCCACGCCGCCCTTGCCCGCGAGCATGAGCAAGCGCTGGTCGAGCAGCCGACTCATGTCGAACTCTCGGCGCGCTGGAGGAAGGGCAGGCGTGGAATTGCGGTCGGCATCGATACCGCCGTCTATAATGCGTCGATGTCCCGCCAACGAGCAACCTCCGCGAACACCACTCTGTCCGATACCGCACCAGCGCAAGGCGTGGCCCGCGATTCAGCCGCGAAAATTATTCTGCGCCGTGGCCGGGCGCGGCCATTGTGGTTCGGTCACCCCTGGGTGTACGCCAACGCCGTGGATCGCGTCGAGGGTAAGGCCGAGCCAGGGTGCGTGGTTTCGCTGCACGATCATGACGGCCGTTTCATTGGCCGTGGGATCTACAACTCGCGCTCGCAAATTCCGGTGCGCCTGCTCACGCGCGCCGAGGAGGCGGTCGACGCCGCGTTCTTCGCGCGCAAGCTCCGCGCGGCACAGGATCTACGTGCCTGCCTGGCATTGCCAAGCGCGGATACTACGGCCTATCGTTGGGCCAACGGCGAGGGCGACGGCTTGCCCGGGTTGGTCGTCGATGTCTTCGGCGATGCGGTGGCGATTCAAATCACCACTCTGGGAATGTGGTTGTGGCGTGAGGAGATCGCTGCGGCCATCGAGGAAATCGCCGCTCCGAAGACGATCTACGAGGTCGCGGCCGGTAGCTTCGCCGAGGTGGAAGGCTTCGTGACCGAGTCGCGCGTCGTGCGCGGGGAGGCGCGGGCGCAGGTGGCGTGTCGCGAAGATGGAATTCTTCTCGAGGCGGAACCTTTGCAGGGGCAGAAGACGGGGCTTTTTCTCGACCAGCGGCCGAGCCGCGTGCGCGTGGGACAACTGGTTCGCGGCCAACCCAAGCGCCTTGCGCGCGTGCTCGATTGCTACGCCTACGCGGGAGGATTCTCGCTCCAGGCCGCGCGGGCCGGGGCGGGAGAAGTCACGGCGGTCGACAGCTCGTCGCGTGCCGTGGCCCGCATCGAGGCGCATGGCCGGGCCAATGGTGCCACCATTCGCGCCGTCGAGGCGGACGCCTTCCGCTTTCTCGAAACCGCCACGCCGCACTCGTATGACCTGGTGGTCATCGATCCGCCCAAGTTCGCGCGCGCCCGCAAGGATCTCGAAGCCGCCACCAAGGGCTATGAACGCTTGAACGCGCTGGCCATGGCGGTGTGCGCGAAAGGCGCCATTCTGGTGACCTGCTCCTGCTCGCAGAACATCGGTCCCGTCGAGTTCGAGCGTATCGTGGCCGCGGCTGCCCGCCAGGCTGGCCGCGAGGTGCGCATCATGGAACAGCAAGGCCCCGGCCCCGATCACCCGCTACCACCCGGTTTCGGCGAGGGCCAGTACCTCAAAGTGCTATTCGCATTCGTCTATTGATGGGAACCCTGGGAGGGCAGCTCTTTCGAGGTGTTTGACTTGGCGACACGCCGGCTTCGGCGTGTCGGGTTCTGTCAGCTCGGGCCTGCTCCCCGTCGTGTGCGCAGGTCGATTCAATTCGCAAAGTGGCTACGACGACGATCTCGGAGTGCGCCTGCGGCACAGGCGGCACGCGACCTGCGCGCACGACGGCGAGGGCGAGGGCGTAGCCCGAGGGTGTGGGAGGGTGGGTGGTAGGTCCCGAGTGCCGAAGGCTCCCCTCCCTCACTGCCACCCGCCACGCCTGCGCCTGCTGGACATCTCGGCAGTATCGAGACATCCGAACGGATGACAGCCTTCAGCTCACTCCGATATCTTCCCAAGTTCGCGCTCGCCGCGTGGGGATCAACGCTTTGGCGACAAGCTGCGAGTGGCCTCCCGCAGCCGACCGTCAGTCGGCTTGTCGGCCGGCGTCCCGAGAATCTTCTCATAACAGTAGAAATTCCCCTTTCGAAACCGCACCTGACCCGCACGGTGGTACGAGGAAAGTTCGTAGAAACGCACGGCTCTGGGATTTTGCACGAAGACGTCGAGACGAATGCAGTTGCAACCGATTCTTTCGCCACGCGTTTCTAGGAAGCGCACCAAGGCGCGGGCGACGCCTTTCCCTTCAGCCGCCGGCGCTACCATTAGGCGATGAATTACCGCCGGCCGACCGAGGAATCGCCAAGGAACCTCGGTGTACTTTGGATCCTGGTATTCGTTCAACGCTGCCATCCCGGCAATCACTCCAGCAATCCTGGCGATGAACACATACCCATCATCGATGTCACGCTGAATGGTCCCACGGTCGGGGTAGACTTCGTCCCACTGGTCGATGCCTTGCGATTGCATGTTTACGATGCACGCCCTCACGAGGTCCATGAGACCAGTGATGTCAACCAGATTGGCTTGACGAATATGGATGTCCACAGGGATGTCTCGTCCGTCGAACATTACGTTCACCCGCAGCATCTCGCTGCGCGACTTCTTTCGCAAGCGCTGGCAGCGGTCTGGCAGGTCCAAGGCCTGAGACTCTGACATCCAAGCTGCCATCGAGGCCCTGATGCTCACCCCCTTCAAGGTCTTGGGCGCCTTCGGGCGAGAGATCCTCACGCAAACGCACACCTTGACCCGTTCGGATGTCTTGATAGTGCCGAGATGTCCAGCAGGCGTAGGCGTGGCGGGTGGCAGTGAGGGAGGGGAGCCTTCGGCACTCGGGACCTACCACCCACCCTCCCACACCCTCGGGCTACGCCCTCGCCCTCGCCGTCGTGTGCGTAGGTCGTGTGCCGCCTGTGCTGCAGGCGCACTCCGAGATCGTCGCTTGATGCAATTTGCGAGTTGAACCGACCTGCGCGCACGACGGGGAGCAGGCCCGAGCTGACAGGACCCGCGACGCCGAAGCCGGCGGGTCGCCGAGTCGAACACCTTGAATGCGTTCTACTTGCCCGGCACCACGCCGGTCGGCGAGGTTTGCAGCACCACGATGTAGTAGACCAACATGGCCACAATCATGGCCAGCGAGAGCCACTCGAAGGGGATGCGGCCGAAGAGAAGGTAGCGCTTGCCGAAGAAGCGGCCGCGCGAACGGCGGTTGATTTGCGCTTGGACATTCTCCAAGAAGGCGCCGGGCGCGCTCCGCTTGAGGGCGCCAAGCTTGCCGACGGTGCGGCGGAATTGTTCCAGGGAAACCCGGCACTGCATGCATGTGGCCAGGTGTTCGTCGACATGGGCGCGCTCGGCGGGAGGGAGATCGCCTTCGACATAGGCGGAAAAGGCCGCCGTGGTGCGGGCGTGGCTGTCACTCACGGTCACTTGAATTTGCCTTCCAGGAAATCCTTGAGCGCCATGCGCGCGCGGTGCAGACGTGACTTCACCGTGCCTTCTGGGAGCCCCGTGATTTCCACGATTTCGTCATACGACAGCTCCTCGACGTCGCGCAGGACTACGAGCAGTCGTTGTTCTTCCTCGAGCTCGGCGATCGCGGCTTGCATGATGCGCTCGGTTTCGGCCGTCTCCAGTGCGGCATCCGGCGCCTGGAAGTGGGCTTGCGCGGGCGCCTTGCCCTCGTCGGCCACGTCGGTCGCGTCGCTGCCATCGCGCAGTTCCTGCCCACTCGTTCTGCGGCGGGCGAGGTACTTGATGCGATTCTTCGAGTGGTTGGCGGCGATGCGCAGAATCCAGGTCGAGAGCTTGGCCTCTCCGCGGTAGCTCTCGATGCTCTTGAACACGGTCACGAATACTTCCTGCGCGATGTCCTCGGCTTCCGACGGCGAGCCGAGCAGCCGCAAGACCAAGTTGTAAACCCGGTCGCTGTAGGCGCGCACGACTTCGTTGAACGCCTCTTCGTCCCGTTTGACCAAGCGAGCGAGCAGAAGGCGCTCTTCCATGCTCATCTCGAACCTTGGTGGTTGGCGATGCGGGCGCACGCTGCGGCTGGGCATGGCCGCGAGGCCGGTGCCAGGTGTCCGCGACAGGGTAGCCTCCACATTCCTACTGACACCTTGGCGGACAAATAGTTCCTGAAGGCAAGCAAGTCGACCAGTTCACCCGCGCTACATGCTGGGAACGAAGAGGCGCGCACTGACGCCCACGATGGTCGATTTGGTCGCGCCCGAAACGTCCTGGCGGAAACCGACGTCGAGGGAGCCAATGCTTGCCGAGATTCCCGACAAGCCCGCGGTGATGTATCCATTCTTGGAAAGGCCATCGCTTCCGCCTCCGGCGCGAAGGGCCGCGCTGGTGGAGAAGGAGAACTCGCCGCCACCCATGTAGTAGACGGCGCTGTCATGGCCCGGGACGTCCTGCGCGACAATGTCGAAAACGAAAATCAAGGCGGGCATGGGCATGATCGCCACGCCGCCGCCGTAGGCTTTGGGCGCCCAGGTGATGCCAAGGTCACGCAGGTTGTATGCCACCGCACCGATCGAGAATTGCGGCATCGGGCGGATGGTCAGGCCGGCGTCGAAGTTGAAGCCAGTCTTGAGCGCGCCGGCAGCATCGATGAAATGGAGGTACTTCGCGCTGCCACCCAGGAAGATTTTGTCGGCGATGGGGAAGGAAAGCGATCCGCCGCCAAGTTGGCCAGTCTGGGACAGACCCGCTTGGCTGTCGTGGTGGTACTGGTAGAAAAGGGCGCCGCCGATATTCAAGCCCGAGGTGGAATCCACGGCCGAAAATCGTGCGTCGTTCGAGTCGCGGAGATTGCCATACTGATACGCGCCCTCGACCTGGTAGGTGCGAATCAGGGAGATCCCCGAAGGGTTGAGCATGGGGCCAGCGTCGCCAGTGGCGAAGGCGCGCATGGCGCCACCGGTTCCCAAGGGGCGGGTGCCGGGGAATTGGATGCCCTCGGCTCTCGCCGTGTCGGCAATTGCCGCAAGGCCGCAGACGCATGCAATCTCCAAAGCAATGAATCGAGACACCATGGCCGGATAATAGGGCGAGGCCAATGCCGATCCCAAATCCTATCGAAGATTCCCGGAAGGAACTCCGCTAGAAGCAGCCGCGGCTGGCCAGGCTGACGAAGCCGTCAGTTGCCACGATGACGTGGTCGAGAACGCCGATGCCGCACAGCTCCCCGACCTGACGCAGCCTTGTCGTCAGCTCGATGTCTTGCCGGGACGGCGTCGGATCTCCGGAAGGATGGTTGTGGCAAAAGATGACCGAGGCGGCGGCGCCGCGAATCAAGGTGCGAAATACTTCGCGAGGATGGACCTCGACACCGGTCAGGGATCCGCGGGCCACGCAGGACTCGAATAGCAGTCGGTGCCGAACGTCGAGGGCCAGCATCCAGAATTCTTCGACCGGCGAGGTCCCCAGTCGCGCACGGTAATGTGTCCATACGTCGGCCGAATTGGCCAGGAGCCGGCCGCGCTCGGGACGAATTCCGGTCACCCGGCGGCCGAGTTCGATGGCGGCTTGGATGGTTGCCGCGCGGGCTGGTCCGACCCCTGGCAGGGCGCACAGCTCGGCCTCGGCGCTTTCGGCGAGGACACGCAAATCTCCCAGGTGAGCGAGTAAATCATGAGCGATTTCAACGACATTGTGGCCCTGGCGACCGGATCCCAGTAGGATGGCCAGAAGCTCGGCATCCGAAAGGCAACTGGGGCCGCGAGAAAGCAAACGTTCGCGTGGGCGATCTTCCGGGGCGAGTGCAAGAAGTGCGGGCATGACCAAGCCTAAAGCACGCGTCATGCCAGCAATAGTCGTAATTCTTTGTGCTTCTTCACCAAACTGTGTTACGGTTGCTCTGCGTTTTCGCGAGGCGGACCAGATTTTCGCCCGAACGCGGTAGGGTTGCGGGCTTCTTTGACCGACCCCAAAGGTGGCCCGGCTCTAGAGACCGGTCTTGGGAGGCCAAGGTCCAAAGCGGAAACGCGACAAATCCACGTCGATAGAGTTCGGAGAGGAGTCGAGACTGAGTACCTCACTAGATGGCGAGCCGGCTGAAGCAGCCGCTGCCGAAGAGTTTTCCCATGCGGGCGCCGAACCGGGCGCAACAGAGACGAGTTCGCAGACCGGAGATTCCGAGCCAACGCTTGTGATTCATCTATCGGGCGACGAAGAGCCTGTGTTTCCGGAGCGGCCCGTCGTGAGCCCGGCTGCGTTCACGTCGGTTGTGGCGCCGGCGGTGGCGGAGCCCGTGCGCGAATATTCGCCGGCATTGCGCGAGGCGCTCGAACGCGCTCGGGCCGTGCTGCGCATTCGCGACCTGCGCCCCGGCCAAGCCGAAGTAATCGAGTCGGTGCTAGCCGGGAGAGACACCCTGGCCATCATGCCCACTGGGAGTGGCAAGTCATTAACCTACCAGCTGCCATCGCTTTGGCTGCCTGGGCCGACCTTGGTGGTGTCGCCTCTGCTCGCCCTGATCGAGGATCAGGTAGGCAAGATGAAAGCCGCCGGGGTGCCCGTGGCGCGGATTGATTCCACGCGCACCGCGAAGGAGCGTGCCGCCGACCTCGAAGCGGTGCGCGAGGGAAAGACGCGGCTCGTGCTCATCACGCCCGAATCGGTTTGCTCGCCCTCGGTGCAGGAAGCCTTGGAGGGCGTGAAGTTTTCGCTCTTCTGCGTCGACGAGGCGCACTGCGTATCACAGTGGGGCCACGACTTCCGACCTTCCTACCTGGGGCTTCGCCGCGCCGCCCAGGTGCTTGGCCGGCCGCCGATTCTCGGTCTGACGGCAACGGCCACGCCAGCCATTGCCGAAGACGTGCTGGTTCAGTTGGGCATGAAGGACTCGTATGTCTGCCGGGTTTCCTTCCATCGTCCCAACCTGGCCTTCGACGTGCGCAAGGTGGCTGGCGAAGCCGACAAGCTGCGCATGCTGGGCAAACTCATCCAGCGCCTGCGGCGGCCTGGCATTGTGTACTGCGCTACCGTGCGCGCGGTCGACGATCTCTACGTGGCCTTGCGCCACGGCAAGATTCCGGTCGAACGCTACAACGGCAAGATGACCACGGAAGAACGTGAAAAGTCGCAAGCGTCGTTCATGTCTTCCGGCCGCAAGGTGGTCATGATCGCGACCAACGCTTTTGGCTTGGGCGTGGACAAGCCCGACATTCGCTACATCATCCACTACCAGATGCCGGGTTCGCCCGAGTCCTACGTGCAGGAGGCAGGACGCGCAGGCCGCGACGGCAAACCCGCGCGTTGCGTCCTGCTTTTCCAGCCCGACGACATCGCCATTCAGGAGCACTTCCTGAAGGAAGCGCATCCCACCAAGACGCAGGCGCGCTTGGTCGCGGAAGGGCTCTACGCTTGGAGCGACGAGGGCAAGGAAGTGTCGGTACGCGACCTGGCCCTGTCAATGGCCTTGCCCGAGCGGCGGGTGCGCGTGGTGCTCTCGGTTCTTGAGGCCATGGGCGTGGCGAAGGAAGTGAAGGCGGCGCGGTGGGCAGGCGTGGAGCCACGTCCAACCCGTCAGGCCATCGACAAGGCCGCAGCGATATTCGAATCGCGGCGCATTTCCGACCGCCGCAGGTTGGCGGAACTGCTCAAGTACATGAATCTGCAGCGCTGCCGCGTGCAGATGCTGCGCACCTACTTCGGCGAGGATCCAGGGCCGGAATGCGGGTTGTGCGATTCCTGCGCCGGGCTCGACAGCGAGGTCTTCGATACCGGCGATGCCGACGGCCGCCACGGTTTGCACGCGGCGACGGATTTCCACGCGCGTGCGCGACGACGACGGCGCCGAGGCGGCGAGAAAGTGGCGGCCCAGCCCGTCGAACGCAAGCGGACAGCGTTCGCCACTGCAATACCCGAGGTCATGCCGACCACGGTTCCGCCACCATGGGTGCCACCACCCGAGAGCGAAGCGACCGTCGATGCCTCGGTGTGGGAAGGTACGCTCGACCTTGGCACACCTGCCGCGGGCGAGATTTGCCTCGAATCCGGCGAGGCCGAGGCGTGGCAGGGCGAAGGTGCCTCGTCCCTGCCGGCGCGGCAGGAAGCGCCCGAAACCGATCCATTTGCCGGTGGATGGATGGCGGTTCGCGACGCCAACATCCGGCCATACGTGGAATGGATCGCATCACCGACCGTATCGCTGCCGGTTCTGGCCGGCAATCGCGGCGGCAATGGGCAGCCGGCAAAGCACGCCCAGCAGAACAACGGGCAGCATCCGCAACATCCCCAGAATCCTACCGACGGGCAGCATAAACGCCGTCGCCGCCGTCACCGCGGTCACCACCGCGGCGAGCGTGAAGAGCGCGCGCCAAGGCTGCCCGGCGTGTACAACCCTGGCGGAGACTGATCCCTACTGCCCGAAAATGCGCCGGAAGATCGATCGCTTCGGCTCGGGCTTCTTCTTGAGCGTGATCTTGACCACCTGATTCTTCTTACTCGTCGCGGCGAAGCGCTTGTTGGCCGACAGATACCCCTTCTTCACGAAGGTCAGCTCGAAGATGAGTCCCGGGCGGAAGCGCAGGTTCATGGGCGCGCGGCCGAACACGCGTTTGCCCAGGCTGACGACGGCGCCAGCCGGCACGGACACCACGTGCACGGAAACAACCGCTTGCGGCGATGGCTTGACGCCGACGCCTCCCGCGATGCCCTCGTTCTCGCCGAGCACGCGCTTGTTGTCGTCAGGTTCCTTGTTCTTGAGGAGGTCTTCCTCCTCCTCGCTCTCGGCTGTCGCAGTGGGGGGCGGAGGACTTGCGGCGGTTCCGCTGGGCGCCTGCACGCCCGTCACGCCCGTATCAACGGCAAGGCGAGCACCAGCGTCTAGAGCAGCTGGGGTTGCCGCGCGGTGGGCGTCGACCGGGGGCGAATGGTGGTGAGCGCGTTTGCCGTCCTGGTCCGTCCCATGCGGGATGGCCAACCATGCCGTGCCGGCAAGGGCGGCTACCAGAATCCCGAAGACGATGAGTCGCCTGGAAACCCGGTGGTCCCGCGCTCCCGGCGGCTCACCGGTGGTGGTTCTTGCCTCCGAACTCGCGCGCGGCTCAGGGGAGGGCTCGGGCCCCGTCGCGATCGTAGGTTGCATGCCGCGCAAGATGTCGGCGATGTCGATGGGAACCGATTCGTCGAAAACGACTTCCGCACCTTCCCCGACGTCGAGATCCTCGGTGATGGTCATGGCCGCTTGGGGAGAGGCCGTGTGGGAAGTCGTTGGACACTGGTCGCGCTGCTGCAGGTCCGCGAGCCAGCGCTTGAGCTCGGTTTGGCCCGAGGGTTTGTAGGAAGTTCGCTGCAAGGTCTCGATGTCGACCAGAAGCTGTTCCGCGCTTTGGTAGCGATCGGCTGGGGCCGCGGACATGGCCTGCTTGATGAGTTTGACCAGCGCCGGGTCGAGCTCGGGTTGCACACCTTCAGGCGGAGTGAAGCGGCACTCGCGCACGCGCACGATGGCTTCCAAGTCGGTGGGCGACTCGAAGGGTTTTCGCCCGGTGAAAAAGAGGTACAGCATCGTCCCCACGCTGAAAAGGTCGGAACGTTGGTCGAGATCGCGCCCCGAGGCCTGCTCGGGCGACATGAAGGCGAGCTTGCCCTTGATGACACCTTGGCTTGTGTGCTCGCGACGGCCCATGGCCTTGGCGATGCCAAAGTCGGTCAGCTTGACCTCGCCCTGTTCGCTGATGAGAACGTTGTGCGGGCTGATGTCGCGATGGACGATGGCCAGAGGCTGCCCCTCGCGGGTGCGGCCATGGGCGTAGGCAAGGGCACGGCACACCTCGGCCGTGATGTAGAGCAGGATCTCTGGCGGGATGGGAAAGTTCGCCGCCTTGGCGCGGGTCAGGATTTGGTTCAGGTCCCAGCCATCCACCAGTTCCATGACTAGAAAGTAGCGGCCGCGCACATGGCCAAGGTCGAGCACCTGCACGATGTTGCTGTGATTGAGCCCCATCGCCACATGCGCTTCGTCGATGAGCATGTTGCGGAACTGGGGATCCGCGACGAGCGGCGCCAGGATGCGCTTGAGCACGACCGGCCGTTCGAAGCCTTCCATGCCGTGCTGGGTGCCGAGGAAGATCTCGGCCATGCCGCCGTCGGCGATCTTGCGAGCGATGCGATAGCGGCCGGCCTTCGGCATAGGCGCGTATCTTACCGCTCGAATAGGTTGTTCGCGGGAACGATCGTGATGCGCGTCTTGGCCACGGGCAGGGGGTAGGATTCGATGACCTTGTCTTCCGCGACCACCTCGGCCGGCGTGTCCTTGGTGTCGTAGACGATGGGCGTGGGCGAGCCAGCGGCGAGCGCCTTGGCCAGATCCTTCACCTTGTCGCCCACCACGACCACCACGAGATTGGCGGTGCAGAGATGCTTGCGGATGGCGCGGTCCACGTCGTCCTTGCTCATCGTCGCAAGATGCGCCTTGAGTTCGGCGATGATATCGCGGCCGTAGATGGCGGCGTCGATGGCGTAGCCGAGCCGGCGCGACCCGTCCTGGGCCCACAGGTTGATGTAGTTGAGGAGGAAGTTCCGCGTGGCTTCGAAGCCGGCGGCGGGAATGCCCTCGCGGATGAGCTTGTCGGTTTCAAAGAGAGCCTCGCGGATGGCAAACCCCGCGCTGGCCGGCGGCACCGGGCGCAGCCAGATCTCGAAATGCTGCTGGCGGCGCGAAACGTTGGGCAGGGGGAAGGTGGTCCAGCCGTCCTGGATGAAGTTCTCGATGTAGGCGTAGTCGCCATAGTTCAGCCCGCGCTTCTGGCGCATGTTGAGCATGAGAACGCCGTTGAAGGTGCGGTGCTCGCCCAGGTACGAGGCCGCGAGCGCGAGCGGCAGGAAATCGTCGTCGCCGCGAGTAACGTCGATAGGTACGCCGATGGAAATGGCGTTGCCGAGAGATGGCTTTCCCACCAGCAAGACGTCCATGCCTTTGCGCACGGGCGCGGCGGGCAATGGGGCGCGCGGCTTTCCATGCGCGGGCAGGGCGGAGAAGCGCGCGGCGTAGGTCGCCGGGAAAGCTTCGGGATAGCCGCCGGCGAATCCGAGGATGAGCCGGTCTTGCGCGAAGTGCTCGGCATAGAAGGCCTTCACGTCGTCGAGGGTGATGGCGGCGACGCCGGCCACCGTGCCAAGGGTCGGGTGGCCGTAGGGATGTCCCGCGTAGATTTGCGTGGCCAGGGCCTGTTTGCCGAGATTTTCGTCGTCGTTGCCGCGCAGGGTTTTGGTGATTCCGTCGAGCGCGTCCTGCTTGATCCGGGAGAAGTCCTCGGCGGAAAATCTCGGAGTCAGAACCTGTTCGGCGAGCAGAGTGGCGAATGCCTCCAGGTTGTCGCGATGAACCGTGCTGGCGAAGACGAAAGTGTCCTTGTCGCCGTAGAAATGGATCTCGGCCGCCATGGGATAGAGCGCATCGAGAACCTCGGACCAGGTTCGCTTGACCGTGCCGCCTTCGCCCAGCATGGACGCGGTTAGGTGGGCCAGTCCTTCCTTGCCCGGCACATCGTCGGCGGCGCCGACCTGAAAAAGCACGCGAAGGGTGACAAGCGGGCTCGTGGGCGAGGGCAAGCGAATGAGGCGCGGATTATTGCCCTCACCGGCCCGGGCGGCGGGAAGGCTCGACAGAATCGCGGCGGAAAGCAGCATGAAGAACGACCTCCAGAAGGGGACTTGGGATCGGTGTGGGAAAGACGCGTTGGTCATGGCGTTTCGGGATCGAGGACGACAACCGTCCGGTTTTCGCGGGCGAAGTACTGAGCGGCGACGCGTTTCACGTCCGCCACGGTCACGCGCGAGAGCAAGTTGAATGTCTCGTCGATGGCGAAAAGATCGCCGGTGAGAGCGAGGAACTCGGAACCCACCAGGGCTACTTTGTCGGCTGTGGACAGCTGGCCGGCGAAGGCGTAGCGGGTGCGCGAGACGACCTCGGCGAGCGTTTTGTCGCTGACCCCTTCGGCGGCGACGCGCGCGATCTCCTTGTAGATGGTGTCCTCGACATAGGACAGGTCCTTCTTCTCTTTGACCCGCGCCAGGATGGTGAAGAGGTTGGGATCGACGTGCCGCTCGACCGAACCGTCGAGGCCTTCCACCTTCTGCTCGTCGAGAACCAGGCGGCGGAAGAGGGGAGAGCGCTCGGCGAACACCAGCTCGGCGAGAACTTCTAGGGCCATGCTGTCGATGTTGGTGGCGGAAAAGGCCGGGGCATGGAAGCCAATGAGCAGCATGGGAAGGCTGGCGCCCTTCCAGGGCACGGTGGCGCGTTTCTCCGTGGTCTGCGGCGGCTCGGCGGGAATGGCGGGGCGGGCAGGCCCGGCGCTCCAGGAACCATAGTGCGCCTCGATCAGCGGCAGGACCTGGTCGGCAGTGACGTCGCCCACGACGAGCAGGGTCACGTTGTCGGGACGGTAGTAGCGGTCGAAGAACTGCCGCGAATACGCGAACTGGTTCGGCATGTCCATGATGTCGCGCAGGAAACCGATGGTGGTGTGTTTGTACGCGTGGGACACGAAGGCGTTGTCGTAGAGCACTTCCACCATGGGTTGCAGCGGGTTCGACGCGCCTTTGTTGTATTCGCCGAGCACGGCGCGGGCTTCCTTCTGGAACTCGGCCTCCGCGTACTCCAGGTGCTGGAAGCGGTCGGCCTCGATGTTCACGATGGTGGGCAGCGCCGAGGTTCCGGCCAGAATGTGGTACACGGTCATATCGTCCGACGTGAAGGCGTTGGAATCGGCGCCCATGGCCTTGATGGCCGCGTTGTACTTCTCGGTGGGAAACCGCGCGGTTCCGCGGAACATCATGTGTTCGAAGAAATGCGCAAAGCCCGACTTGCCGGGCTCGACCTCGTTGCGGCTGCCGACGCGCACGACCGAGTAGTAGGCCACGAGGCCGGGCGAGTCGAACGCCACGACGTAGACGCGTAGGCCGTTGGGCAGTGTCTTGACAGTAGTTGGGAAGGGGAAGGCCTTGGCTGGTGCAAGCACGGGGTTACCTTTGGCGAAGGGCTTGGGTGCGGCGCACGCGACCGCGAGAGCGGCCGCCGCGCACAGGATGAAAAGGGGGATGTGTCTCATGTCGCGCACGTGCTCTTGGAATAGCACATATCTATTTCAGCCACCCAACATCGCCCGAACTTTCGCGGTCAGCTCGTGCGTGGTGCATTCGGCGGCGTCGGCCACCGCGATGACCGCCAGCTGGCGCACTTCGATCGGTCGCGTCGTGGCAGCGTCGAAGCTGAAGCGTCCGGGAGGGAAAAGTGCGGAGGTGCCGGAGATGCGCAGAACCGAGATGGGTGCCGCCAAGTGCTTGGCCAGGTAGAAGGCGCCCTTCTTGAACGGGGCGAGCTGACCGTCGCGGCTGCGCGTGCCTTCGGGGAAGATGAGGAGATTGCCGCCCAGGCGCAGGTGGCGTTCGACTTTGGCGACCCACGACTGCCCTTCGGTGAAGAGGTCCGGTCCGAGAAATCCGGCCCCGCGCAAGAGCCAGCCGAAGACGGGAACGCGGAAGAAATCCGGGCGAACGATGGTGATGACGTTGGGCAGGAGCGAGAGCAGGAGAAGCGGGTCGAGAAACGACAGGTGGTTGCACACGACCACGTTGCCGCGCGTGCGGCGCAGCTGCGCACGTTCCGGCACTACGAGGCGCACGCGCGGAATCGCCAACCGAACGACATGAAAGAAGTTCCGTGCATAATTGCCGAGCGTCCAGGCCAGACCGCGGCGACCGCGCAGCATTCCGGTAACGAGAAACACGATCCAATAACCGGCCACGAAGGCGCCCACGAAATAGGCCCACAAGAGGACGGTGACGGTCAGGGAGCGGAGTTTCACGACGATTGCTCACTCACCATGTTGCCAAGAGGCACGCAGCGCAGGCCGCGGCGCAAGCATTCGTCCAGGATTCCCGGCAAGGCCGCCACGCCCGCGGGCTCGCGATCGCCACGCTCGGCAGCGTCGTGAAGCAGGATGATGGCGCCAGGGCGAAGTCCCACGGTTACCCGGCGGAGCACGGACTCGGGTGAAGTGCCCGCCAGTCCGTCGCGACCGCGAACGCTCCAACCCACCAAGGTCAAACCCAGCGCACGCGCGGCCACGGCCGTTCGCGGACTGACATGCCCGACGGGCGGGCGAAAAAGGCAAGGTTGTTGTCCAGTGGCGGCGGCGATGGCGTCACGGGCGCGATCGAGGTCGGCGATGATTCGCGAGGGATGGCGAAAGGACAGCAAACGATCATGGTTGTCGCCGTGAATAGAGAGCGTATGGCCTGCGGCAGCGATGTTGCGCAGGGTTTCGGGATGTGCCCGCGCCTTTTCGCCCAAGACGAAGAACGTCGCACGTACATCGAAGCGCGCCAGCGTGGCCAGAACCTTGGCGGTGCTCGCGGGCTCAGGGCCATCGTCGAAGGTCAGGGCGATCTCGGGGCGGCTCGCATCGAGATGCCAGACCACGGGCGCGAACATAGAGAGACGCGGAAGCACCACGCCCACGAGAAGGCATCCGAGATAGCCTGACAGAGGTACCAAGCACGCCAAGATCATTGGCGCCTTTGTAATCGTCAGCAGCCAGGCCACCGCCGGCAGCAGGACCGTCGACGCGAGGAAGATGATCCGCCCAGAGGTCATGTCAGGTTGTCACCAGGAGATCCCAAAGCGGGCCGACGCGACCGCGTTGATACATGCGCTTGATGGCCGATGCCATGTGGTCGTCTCCCGAACCAATCACCCAATGGCGGCGTCCGCGGGCGCGCGCCGAGACCATGTCGCTGATGGTGTCCAAAGGGAGGCCGGCCGGGGCATAGAAGCGCGGGGTGAGCAAGTCGTCCTCGGGCCGAATGGCGCCCTCGCGCAGCGCCAACCGGTGCATTCCCGTCGCGGGATAGATGCGCACGCCGCAGAAGAAGAAAAATGCGGCGTCGCCAATGCGATCGCACGCATCGAGGGTCTCGTTCACGGTCTCGATGGTTTCTCCCGGGCCGCCGAGTAGGATGTAGTGGGCCACGTAGAGGCCGGCCGCGCGCGCCTCGCGGTGGGCGCGGAACGCGTGTTCGGGGGTGAATGGCTTGCGAAACTGGCGCAGCATCTCGGCTGAGAGACTTTCGGTGCCGAACTCGGCGTGTGTCAGACCTACCTCTTTCAAACGGCGGTAGTAGTTCGTGGGCGGGCGCAGGGGCGCGAAGAAGGCGCCCCAGGGCAGCGTGAGCCCGCTACGTTGCAAGGCATCCGCGACCGCGAGATTGTGCCCGACGTGGCTATTGAAGACCGCATCCGTCACGAAAAGAAACTTGGCTCCGGCGGCGGCCAGCGTGGCCCACTCGTCCGCCACGGCGTCGGGATCGGACAGGCGAAGCTTGCGCCCTTCGATGCCAGGGTAGGTGCAGTAGCTGCACAGAAATGGACACCCGCGCTTGGTCTGCACATTGAGCATTCCACCCCAGCGCAGGTAGTGGGCCACGGTGTCGGGCGACGACAAGACACGCCGGTAGGGGCCAGGCCAGCTTCGAGGCGGCGCCACCCACTTGCTTCCACATAGAAGTCCAGAAATAGGCGGAATAGGTTCGGCCCGTTCGAGGGCGTCGAGAAGGTCGAGCAAGCGTTCGCCTTCGCCAGCGATGCCAAAGTCGGCGCGCAAGCGAGCCATGAGGACTTCGGGGAAGATGCTGAATCCAGGCCCGCCCAATACCAGGCGCGCCTGACTGGACTGGCGGACGAGGGTCGCGATGCGTTCAAGGTCGGGAATAAAACCCTCGGGCAGTCCGGTTTCCGCGTTGTCGACGTTGCGGATGGAAAGTCCCACCACCGCCGGCTGGAAATCGCGACACGCGGTCACGAGCGCCGTTTCGGCTGCGTCGCACGCGAGGTCGAGCACGCGTAGCTGGTGTCGCCCCTGCAATGCAGCCGCGACGTAGTCGATGCCGATGGGGTAGACCGGGAACGGCGTCATCATGCGGTTGGTGGCGACCAACAGCACTTTCATGGCGATCGCTCCGGCCGCGGACCGCGATGGCGGGCAAAGAGGTCGGCCATGGCTTGCCGGCCCGCCAGCGCGGTCGCGACCCGCAACACGCCCATGCAGACCCCCAAAAGTCCCGGCGCCATGGCGTTTTGCCCGACCAGGTAGAGACCGTTCAAGGGTGGGCGCGAGAGCACCAGGTAGTCGAGCCCGTCGCGCGTCGAGTGGCGCACGCCGTAGGTGCAACCGGCCGGGGCGCCCACCCAGTCACGCATGGTCAGCGGTGTCCAGATGTCGATGATGCGCGGATCGTGGATGGGGCCAATGGCTTCGGCCAGCTCGGCCAGGAGCAACCGAGCGCGGCGCTCCTTTTCTGCTTCGTAGGCGGGGCCGCGTTTGCCGGTCCGTGTGTGATGCCAATCCGACCAATCGGAGTAGAGGCTCTCCCCTAGCAGGGTCAGGCGAGTCAGACCAGGTCGACCGGACGGCCGAAATTGCCCGTACACGCCTTCCAGACTTCGGCTGGGATCGCCGCGCACGCGGAACAAGTTGTGCTCTTGTGCGGGGTGGAGTCTGTCGTCGACCAGCGCCACCACGCAGAGCGTGCCGCCGGTTTCTTCGAGACGAGTGATTCCGTCGCGGTAGGTTTGAGGCATGGCCTCGGGAGGAATAAGCCCCAGCAAGGTTTTGGGATGAATGCCGGCCACCACGGCGTCAGCCGCCACGGAAGTTCCGGATTGCAGACGCACTCCGGCCGCGCGCCGATCACGCACGTCGATGGCCACGACCGCGTCGCCAACGATGAGCTTCACGCTCGCCGCGCGCGCGCGATCGACCAGCAGGTCGGCCATGTCGGCGCCGGTACAGCCGAGTTCCCACGCCGACATGAGCAGGGACGCGGTGGCCATCAGAAGGAAGGAGGCTGGACACACCGACAGATTTACCCCCAGCAGAAATCCCTGCAAGGCCAGGATGTCGACTAGGCGTTTGGGCAAGCGCATGTCTGCCAGCGCTTCGGCCGCGGTTTTAGTGATGGGCAGAGGCAACCTTGCGCTGCCCGCGCTTGCGGTGCGCAGACTGTCCATGGCCGCACGACAGACGCGCATCACGAAGGCGACGCCCTCTGGCGACTCGGGAAAGCGCGCGGCAAGAGCGGCTTCGAATTTCTCGGCGGTGTCCGGAAGATCGAAGACGTCGTCGTCCATGATGAAGCGATCGATGACGCCACCGCTGCCCAGCCGTCGTAGCTTGAGGTCTTGGCGGATGTCGAGCAGGTCGAAAAAATCCCCCAGAAGTTGTCCGGATTCGGCCGCGCCGAAATAGTGGACGCCGACGGGGCAATCGACGCCTTCACGGCAATAACTGCGCAGAACACCGCCGGGGCGGGCTTCACCTTCGACGAGAGTTACGTCGAAACCAAGGCGGGCGAGCAGGATTGCGCTCGACAGCCCGCCGAAGCCAGAGCCGATGACCACCAGCGGGCGGCTCATGCGAAAACCTCGAAGGCGGTTGTTTGCGGGCCGAGCTGCAGCATGAGCACGCGTTTGCGTGGAAGCGGGAGCGGCTCGGCGGTCAAGGGCAGGAACCCTTCGACGACGCCGTGGGCGACGAGCGCGGCCGCGGTGGCGCTGACGCTGGCATGGTGACCGAGGCGCTCGCGATAGACGACCACTGGGTGCGGCGCGAGCAAAGCGGTGAGTTCAGCGACGACGGAAGATTGCCGAGCGCTGGTTTCGCCGGCAAGTCCGAGCGCGATGGCATCGCAACTTGCCAGCGCGACCGCGAGCGCGGGACTCTTGGCAAGCGCCCAAACGGAGTTCTCCCCGCGTCCGAATTCGCCCAGCCAGCGTATGCGAGGACCGGGCAGGTGGTTGTCGGGGAGCAAGAGAAATGCGGCGCCGCCGTCCGAGGCCAGCGGGCCGCTCGCGACCGCGGAATCGAACAGCGGAGAAAGGCGTGCCTCGAACGCCTCGGCAGCGACCACCAGCGCGCTCTTGGCGCCCGCGGCCACGCCGAGCGAAGCGCACAGCAAGGCGTGTTCAAAAGAGCGCTCCGCCGACGAGCAGGTCAGGTTGGGAGCACGCGCGCCGAGAAGCAGCGCGATCTGCCCGGCAGGAGCGTTGTGCACGGATCCCACGAAATCCGTCGGGCTCGAGAATTTGTCGTCGGTTTCGAAGAGCTTGCGCAGGAAATCCTGCGTTTCGGCCAGCGGCCCCCAGGCCGTGCCAAAGGCGATGAATTCAGGCGGAGCGCCGATGGTACTGGCCGCGTACACTTGGCTGGCAAGCGCCAGCGTCATGCGCGGCAGACGCTTGAGCCGGCGAAGCAGGGCCGGCGGCACCAACTTGGTGAAGCTGGCGTCTGGAACGAAGCCCGCGACCGGCTCGCCCGCGACGAGCGCGGTCCAGGTTTCATCGAGCCCGCCGCGCGTGCTCAGGCACGCCGAGGCAGCTATCCGTAGAGGAGAGAGCGCAGCGGGTGCGGGACTCACAGAGGTAGCCGGGTGATCGATCGTAGGATCGGGCCTCTGTGTTCTCTCCCGTCCGCCGTGCTCACTGCCTTGAAGAACCAGGCAAGCGTTGTTTCCGCCGAAGCCGAAGGAATTGGATAGTACAGCGCGCACCTCGGCGTGCCGGGGCTCGCTGACGGGATCGAGTCCCAGCTTTGGATCGACGGTAATGAGGCCCGTGTTGGCCGGCACGAGGCCGTCGGTCAGCGCAAGCACCGACACCACGGCTTCGATGCCGCCAGACGCGGCCAAGGCATGTCCGGTCAGGCCCTTGGTCGAGGAAAGCGTTGGCACAGCATCGCCGAAAACCTGCTTCACCGCGCGTGCCTCGGCGGCGTCGTTGTCGGGAGTGCCCGTACCGTGCAAATTGATGTAGTCGATGGCTGCGGGGGCGACGTCCGCGTCGGACAGCGCGCGTTGCATGGCCAGCACGGCGCCGGCGCCTTCGGGGTGTGGGCTGGTGGCGTGAAAGGCGTCGCAGCTCAGTCCGGCGCCGGCCAGTACGGCGAGCACGGGGCTGTTCTCCGGATCTTTTTCGAGCAGTAGAAAGCCCGCGCCTTCGCCGACAGTCATACCGGCGCGATTGATGTCAAGTGGCGTGGTGCCGCTCGGCGCGACCAATTGCAGCTGGCGAAATCCATGAAAAGTCAGGCGGCACAGCGAATCCGCGCCGCCCGCCAACACGCGGCGGGCGAGTCCCGCGCGCAAAAGGGCGCTCGCCACCCAAAAGGCGACCGCGGCGCTGGAGCAGGCGGTGGAGATTGTGATCACCGGACCGCGCACGTCGAATGTCTCGGCCAGAGTCCGCGCCACCGTGTCGAGCCCGTGGTAGCGATAGGCTTCGGGCGAAGTAACCCCGACTTGCAGCGCGGCTTCGGTGGCGAGGATTCCGCCCGTGGTGGTGCCGAGGACGATGGCGTCGGGCGGCGGCGCGCCAGCCAGCGCTTCTCTGGCGGCTTGCAGAGCCAGCCGGTGCGTGCGCGGCAGAGGTTCTGTGTCGTCCAATCCGACAACTTCGGCCACGGGCAGCTGGGCACTCGCTGTCTTGCTCGGAAAGACGCTGGATGGCCCGAAGGTTGGCTTGGGCGCGGCCAGCAGCGCGCGCAGCTCGGCGACGTTGTTGGCCCCGGCGCACACCACGCCGATTCCGGTCACGTAGGCGCGCGGGCGCTGGCTCATGCGCGCCTAGGCCGGTCGGTGCTGGCGGATGTACGCGGCCAGCGCGCCGAGCGACGCGAAGGCCTCGACGCCCGCGGCGCGGTTGTCGATCTTCACGCCGTAGTCACGTTCGATCATTACCACCAACTCCAGCGTGTCGATGGAATCGATGCCCAGGCCAGCGCCGATGAGTGGCGCCGCAGGGTCGACGGATTCCGCCGTCATGTCGAGGCCAAGGGTCTCCACGAGCTTGCGCGCAAGCTCGGAAACAAGGGGATCACTTGTTGGGGTCACTGTCGCTCCTGCCGCGAAAAGTGTTTGGAGTTAGATTCTTCATGAAGGACTACGCCAGTCGGTGAAAAATCAGGCAGGTGTTGGTGCCGCCGAAGCCGAAGGCGTTCTTGAGCACGTAGTCCTGGTTGGGGTGGTTGCGCGTTTCGCTCACGACGTCGAGATGAATGTCGGGATCAGGCGCGAAATTGATGGTGGGCAAGAGCACGCCCTCGCGCATGCCTTCGAGCGAGAGCATCGATTCGATGAAGCTGGCCGCGCCCATGGCATGCCCGAACTGCGACTTGTTGGCGGTCACAGGTGGAACCTTGTCGCCGAAGACATCGTGCAGGGCCTCGTCCTCGATCTTGTCGCCCACGCGGGTGGAAGAGGCGTGCGCGTTGATCGCGGCGATGGCGTCGGGTCGAATACCCGCGGCGGCGATGGCCTGGGTCATGCACGCGGCGATGGTCGGCCGGTGCGGTGCCACCGGATGGTGGGCATCCGAGGTGAGCGCCCAGCCCGCCAGTTCGAAGTCGGCGCCGAGGCCATGCGCCTTGGCGAATTCGGGGCTGGCCAGAAGGGCGCAGCCAGCCCCCTCGGAAATGACAAAACCGCGCCTGTCGATGGAAAATGGCCGGCTCGCCTTCTCGGGGCGTTGGGCATCCTCGTCGTTCTTGGGTTTGAACGCGCCATTCATGGTGGAAAAGCCCGCCACGATGGATTCGACGAGGGGAAAATCCACGGCGCCGGCGATGACCAGGTCGGCGCGGCCGGTTTCGATCAGCATCGCACCCATGGCCATCGAGGTGCTGCCCGTCGCGCAGGCGGTGACCGTAGTGATGCAAGGACCGGTGGCGCCCGACAGGATGGAAATCTTTCCCGCGATCATGTTCACGCAGGAATTCGGGTTCATATAGGGCAGGGGAAGAGCGCCGGTGGCGACCAAACGGCGATCGGCCTCGACCACGGCGTCCAGGCCGCCGATGGCGGTGCTGAAGGTGACCGCCACGCGCGGGGCAAGCTCGGGCGTGATGGCGATGCCCGCCTTGGCAAGCGTCCGATGGGCGACCAGCATGCTGTAGCGGAACACCGGCGACTTCCAGTGCGCCATCTCGCGCGGGCGCAGGCAGGGTGGGCAGGGCTCGATGGCCGCGGGATCCAGGTTGACCTGCCCGGCGATGCGCACCGGCGAATCGGGCCGCAGGGGGAAGCGCGTGAGCGGCCCCACGCCACTTTCGCCAGCTTTGGCCCGCCTCCACGTCTCGGCCCAACCCATTCCCAGCGAGGAAACGGCCTCCCATGCTAGCAGTACCGGTCGCGAAGTGGTCATGGCCGCCACCGGTCTACCAGGGAATGAAACGGTAGAGCTTGGCGAACATCTCGTACACCTCGATCCAGTTCTGCATGTCCTGGGCGGTGAGGATGTGCGCGCGCTTGTTCACCATGACCCAACTCATGTGGGCGGCGCCGTCCTTGCACGTGCTGCAATCGCGCGTGGCGGAAGTGCAGCAGCGATGCGTGGTCTTGAGATCCGCGGCCCAGCGGCGGAAGCGGATCAGTCGGCGCGGCTGCGGGTCGCGCGTGTCGTGGGTTTCGGACACCGAGGGACATTCGCGCCAGCCGAAACGGCGGCCGAGCATGGTGCCGGTGGTGAGGACTTGGTGGTAGTAGCGCGACGAAATGACCGTTTCGGGGTAACGGTCGAGCAGGTCGTCCATCTCGCTGCGCACGTCGGCGAGTTGCGTGGGCGACCACGAGAAACCGTCGGCGTTCTCGTCGTTGGACAAGAGTTGAAAGTGCACCTTTACGCCGATGTCGCGGATGCGGCGGACCATGTGCTCCACGCGGCCGAGCTGCTGCGAAGTGATGGTGTAGAGGTAGTAGGTGTAGGGGTCGCCGGCGTAGTTCTTCGACGAGAGGGCGAAGGCGTCGCGGCCGCGCAGCGACTTCTCGGTCTCGGCGTCGCCCCACAGGGAAATACCCACCATCATGTCGGGGAAGCGGTCGCGAGGCACCTTGATGATACCGTTGGTGGCGCAGAAGGAGGGCAGGCGTTTGTAGAAGGCCTCGACGCGATCCAGGTGCAGCGTGGGCTCGCCACCGATGAGAATGGCGAGGTTCACCCCGCGCTCCATCTCGGCGTCGACAAATGCCTTCCAGTCCGTGACGTCTTTGTCCTCGCCAGTCAGGTGTTCGTCTGACGAAAAGAAGAAGCAACCCTTGCAGCGCAAATTGCAGGCGTTGGTGACGTCGTAGATCGAGCTGCGGATGTTGAGATTGCAAATCTTCTCGTAGCGCGCGTACCAGACCGGGTCGAGGAGCGACTGGACCGTGATCATCGAGCCGCCCCGTTCTGCAAGGCCAACGACGGCGCTGCTGGGACGGCGCACAGGTTGGAATGCTTGCCGTATCCCTGCACCCACACGGCGAGGTAGGTGTCGACATAGTCGAGCCAGGAGCGGAACTGATCTGGGCTGCCGATGTGGCGGTTCATGCGCGCTGTGACGATGGCGCTGCCCGCGGCGTAGTGGCGGCAGTCGGCGCAGTCGGTGTCGGGCACGCAGCAGGCGGCCTCGCGCACCCAGGTCAGATCCGAGCGGTACTGCCGGAAGGAGCGGCCAAGTCCGAATTGCACCTGGTTTTGGCGAGGGTAGGGGCAGGAATACAGATTGTGCAGCGATAGGGCGTCGGTGTGCGCGGCGGCGCTGTAGGGCGAGAAGAGCACCTGCTCGGGGTAGTCGGCGAGGAGTGCCAGCATGGCCTTGCGCGTATCGACTAGCGAAGCCGGAGTGTGCGTGAGCGAACCCGCGTAGCCGACTGTGGCTGAGAACATGTTGAAGGTGACCTTGCAGCCATGCTTGGCCAGTTGGTCGACGACCCCGCGCGCTTCAGCGATGTTCTCGCGCGTGAAAGTGTAGACAAATACGGCGCGTGGATCGCCGGCGTAGATTTCGATCTGACGCTCCAGCATGCGCTTGGCGCGGCGGACGCGTTCCGAGGTGGCATCGTCACCCCACACCGAGATGTGAATGCGGTAGCCGACCGCCTCGGGAATCTTGACCAAGCCGTTCGAGGCGATAGCACCGAGCGGGATTTCGCCGTAGCAGGCTTCGAGCAGGTCGGGCACCAGCGCGGGCTCGGCGCCGGCCAGCACCACGAAGGTAATCCCGCGCGCCTTCTCGGCCGAGAACAGCTTGCGCCAGGCCTCGGGGTCGACGTTGTCGCGCACGTTTTGTTTGTCGCCCTCGTAGTAGTAGCAGCCGTCGCAACGTACGTTGCAGCGGCAGGTCATGTCGTAGGTCGACTCGCGCAGGTAGAAGTACTTGCGCACCAGCGTAAAGCGGTCGGCGATGTCCGGGTGCTTCAGGATATCGGCGAAAGTGCACTCGCCTTTCGGCAGCGACGGGTTTGCTGGGGTCGTCGCTGGAACAGTGAGGTCCATGGCGGTCTTTGACCCCCTGCCCACGCGCTAGCTGACCATACCCTGAAGCTGCCGAATCTGTTCCGCGATGGCGCGAACCGAGGTGAGTGCCGGATAGGCGTCCTCGTCGAATTTCACCTTGTATTCGCCCTGAAGCACGAGCACCACCGTGGTCAGGTCCATGCTGTCAATGCCGAGTTCCTTCACCAGGTCGGTGGACACATCAAACGTGTCGGGCGTCACATTCTCGAGCTTGAGCTCTTGAATCAGAATCTCGGCTATTCGCCTTTCCATCGATCCGTTCTGAGATCCATTCTGGGATCCATTCTGGCCGTTCTGGGTCTGAGGCATCTTTCTTCGACCACCCTGAAAAACTGTCCTCGCCCTCTAGCACGCCTCTTCACGGAGAGTCAAGGCATGCCAAGGCATAGATACCAGAAGTGGAGGGGCGCGGAACTTCTGGAGAAAGACCTCGCGCGAGGCTTGCCAACGTTGACGGGTTGGGCTATGCGGGCTAGCCAGCGCAAGGTCGCAGGCGCCCCATGTCAGAGAAGAAGCGCATCTATCTCATCAACCCCAAGACGCCCGAGAATTTCTGGGCGATGCAGGGGACGCTCGACATCGTGGGCAAGCACAAGACCCTGATGCCCAACGCGGCCCTTTTGACGCTGGCGGCCCTGACCCCGGCAGGTCTCGACATCGCGTACGAGTTCTGCGACGAGAACTTGGCGCCGGCGCGCCTGGACATGAAGTGTGATCTGGTGGCCATCACGGGCTACACCCTGCAGGCCGAGCGCATGCATGCATTGGGCGCGGCTTTCCGCGCCCGTGGCGTGCCGGTCGCGGTGGGCGGTGTCTTCGCGACCTTGGAGCCCGAGCGGGCGCGGCCCATGGCCGACCACCTATTCCTGGGCGAGGCCGAACATACCTGGCCGCGCTTTCTCGGCGAATGGATGAGTGGCCGGGCAGCGCCGCTTTATCAGCAGGAAGAATTCATCGATCTGAAGGACAGCCCGCCACCGGATCTTTCGTACATCAAGGCCAGCGACTACCTGTATTTTTCCGTGCAGACCTGCCGCGGTTGCCCCAACAACTGCGACTTCTGCGACGTCGTGCGGTTGGTTGGGCGCAAGTTCCGCACCAAATCCATCGCGCAAATCCTACGCGAGGTGAAGGCCGCGCACGCATGCGGCGCCGAAACCGTCTTCTTCTCGGACGACAACTTCCTCATCAATCGGGCCTTCACCGTCGAGCTTCTGCGCGAGATCATTGCCTGGAACCGCACCCTCGACCGGCCGCTCTCGTTTTCCACCCAGGCCACGGTGCAGATTGGCGCCGACGAGGAACTCTTGAAGATGCTCGCCGACGCGCGCTTCAGCGTCCTCTTTCTCGGCCTCGAAACCCTGCGCAAGGAGTGCCTGGACGAGGTCAACAAGGGGCAGATGGCGCGCTTCGATCCGCGCACCGTCATCCCGCGCATCTCCAGCCACGGCATCATGCCTTTTCTTGGCATGATCGTCGGATTCGACCACGACACGCCCGCCGTGTTCGGCGATATCGAGGACTTTCTCGACGAAACCGGCAGCCCCATCGCCTCCATCAGCGTGCTCAATGCCCCGAGGCACACGGAGCTTTACCGGCGTATGCAGGCCGAGGGGCGCCTGCAGGAGGAGTTCCGCGGTTTCTGGCACCTGACCACCAACATCATCCCCAAGGGCATGACCCTCGCCGAGCTGTACCAGGGGCACAAGTCGCTCTTTCAGCGCATCTACGAGCCCGAGCGCTTCGAGCGCCGCATGATCAAGTGGCTCGGCAACGTGCGCTACATGACCGACCTCTATTCGACCCGAAAGAAGACGCTCTACCGGCTCTTCCTCATCCTGCGCGTGGCACGGCACTTTCTCTTTCGCGTGCCGCCGCCGGTGCGGCGCATGTTCTGGAACGTGGTGAAGTTTGCGTGGCGGACCAATCCTCGGCTGGTCTCTCGCGCCGTCTCGGTGCTGGTTCAGTACTGGCACTACTACGACTTCGCTCGCCGGGAGGCGTGGCAAAAGGCCGGTTTGGAGGCCGCCAGCGATCGTGATGCCCCCTAGACTTCCCGATCTTCTTGCACTCCCGCGGGGGCGCGTGCAGACTGCGCCGCATTTGCATATGTCTTGCGTAGCTCCCGAGACCGCCGAGCCCGTTGTCGTGGGGCCCGGCCCGCTCGACATGGACCGCTTCATCCAGGTGGCCGTGCATGGACGCAAGGTTCGCTTGTCGGAAGATCCCTCGTGGCTGGGGCGCATGGCCGCGTGCGAGGCGCGGCTGGCCAAGGCGGTGGCCGACGGCACGCCCATCTACGGCGTGACCACTGGATTTGGCAGCAATTGCGGGGCGCGCATCACGGCCGAAAGTGCGCTCTCCCTTGGCCAGGGACTTCTGCGCTTTCACGGCTGCGGAGTCGGGCCGGCGCTGCCCGTGGCGGCCGTGCGCGGGGCGATGTTGGGTCGGATTCTTTGCCTGGGGCTTGGTTTTTCCGGCGTGCGGGTCGCGCTGCTGCGCCGTTTGGCTGACTTTCTCAATCACGGCATCACGCCCGTGGTGCCCGCGCAGGGCTCGGTCGGCGCGTCCGGCGATCTGACGCCCATGTCGTACGTGGCCGCGACTCTGGTGGGCGAGCGCGAAGTGTTCTTTCAGGGCGAGCGCATGCCGGCCAGCCGCGCCATCGAGCTGGCGCGATTGCCTGCCTTCGAATTCGCGGTCAAGGAGCCCATCTCGATCTTGAATGGCACGCCCATCATGACCGGCGTGGCGATCATGGTGGTGGACCAATGCCGGCGTATTCTGGCTGCGGCCACGCGCGCGACCGCCATGGCCGTGCACGCGATGGCCGGCCACGAGCACCACCTCCACCCCCTGCTCTTCCAGGCCAAACCCTTCCCGGGGCAAGCCACCGTCGCCGCGCAACTGCGCGCGCTCATGCGTGCCGAGGGTGACGTGCACGAGGCCGAGGTCCCTGAATCGCTGCAGGATCCCTATTCTCTGCGCTGTGCCCCACATGTGCTTGGCGTGCTCGCCGACGCATTGGCCTGGGTCGAACGTTGGGTTGAAATCGAAGGCAGCGGAGCGTCCGACAATCCGCTCTTCGATCCCGAATCGGGTGCGCCTCTCATGGGCGGCAATTTCTATGGCGGTCACATCGCTTTTGCCATGGATGCGGTGAAGGCTGCCGTGGCCTCGGTCGCAGATCTGTGCGACCGCCAGGGCGCATTGCTGGTCGATCCACGTTTCAACCGCGGCCTGCCGGCACACCTCGCGGTGCCGGTGGAAAATGGCTTTGCGCCTCGCCACGGCTTCAAGGGCATGCAGATCACGCTCTCCGCGCTCACCGCCGAGGCGCTGCAGGCCACGATGCCGGTGGCGTCGTTTTCGCGCTCGACCGAGTCGCATAACCAAGACAAGGTCAGCATGGGCACCATCGCCAGCCGAGAGGCTTTGCGGGTGTGCGATGTGGCCGGCCACGCGGTCGCGGTTCATTTGCTGGTGGCCGCCCAGGCCTGCGAGCTGCGCGGTGGTTTGCCCGGCCGGCCGGCCATCGAGGTAACAGTGCGCGCGATTCGCGGCCTCAGTCCCGCGCTCGCCGACGACCGGCCGCTCGACAACGACATCGAAGCCTTGTACCAGGCCGTGGCGAGCGGAGAACTGGGGCAGCCGGTGGCGTCGGAGGCATAGCTCCATGACGAACGCGCGCCGAACCGCCACGGTTGCCTTCAGCGTTCCCTTTTCCGACGTGGACGCCATGCAAGTGGTGTGGCACGGCAACTATCTCAAGTACTTCGACCTTGCCCGCGATCGTTTGTTTTCCGACGCTGGCGTGGATCTCTACCACATGGTCGAGTCGAGCGGCGTGGTCTTCCCCATCACGCGCACACAGACCAAGCATGTGCGCCCCTTGCGCTTTCGCGACGAAGTCTTGTGCACGGCCGTGCTAATCGAGTTCGAGTGCCGGCTGGTCATGGACTTCGAGATTCGCCTGGCTCGCAGTGGCCAGTTGTGCGCCAAGGGCCGCACCGAGCAGGCTGCCGTCCGCTTGCCGGAAGGCAATTTGGAATTGCGCATACCCGAGCCCATTCGACAGGCGCTCAGCACTGCTGGCCATGTCGGCTGACAATTCGGCGACCGGAAATCTGCGCAAAGCGCTGGCCGAGGGTTGCGCAGCGGTGGTCGCTTGGGCCGAGGTGCTCGACCGCATCAACGTCTTTCCCGTTCCCGACGGAGATACTGGCCGCAACCTGGTGCTCAGCCTGGCGCCGTTTCGCGATGTCGCCGCTAGCGACAGCACAATTTCGGAACGCCTGCTTCTGTCGGCGCGTGGAAACTCGGGCAACATCGCCTGCGCCTTTCTGCGCAGGGTGCTGGACGGCGCCGCCGAGGAAAGCCTGGCCACTCGCTGCGTGGCTGGCGCGGCGACCGCGCGCAAGGCGGTGGCCGTGCCACAACCCGGAACCATGCTGACCGTGCTCGATGCGCTGGCCGAGGTTGCGAGGGGAGAGCCGACGGCCAAGGACGTTCCGGGGTTGCTTTCGCGTCTTGCGGTCGTGGTGCAAGAGACGATGGCGACGCAGGAATCCCTGCGCAAGGCCGCGGTGGTGGACAGTGGCGCGCTCGGCATGTTGGTGTTTCTCGACAGCGCCCTGCGCGCGTACCACGGCCTGTCCGAGACAGGTGAGAGCCTGGCCGCCTCGTTTCGATCGCTAGCCCGCTTCGATCGCTCGCAGGTTGAAGGGTGCGACGAACATGGATTTTGCATCGACGTGGTTCTGCGTTTGCCTGCGGGTGCGCCACCGCCCGACGCACGGCTGGATCGCATAGGCAGCGAGGTCGTCGCTCTGCGCGAGGGGCCGCTGTGGAAGATCCACCTGCACGCCAGCGATGCGCAGGTCGCGCGCAAGGCTCTAGGTGAGTTGGGCGAAGTCGTAGCCTGGTCGTGGGACGACCTGCATGCGCAGATCGCTGCCAGCCCGCTGGTTGCGGCCGAGTCCGACGTGCATATCGTGACCGACGGCGCGGCCTCGCTCTCGCGGCGCGCGGCCGAGGAGCTGGGCGTGACCTTGCTCGACAGTCACATCGACCTCGGTGAACGCTCACTGCCCGAATCGCGTCTCGACCCCGACGATGTCTACCGGGCCATGCGCCGGGGCGTTCGCGTGTCCACCGCGCAGGCCTCGACCCACGAACGCCACATGCACTACGAACGACTGGCGGCGCAGTGGAAAGAGGTGCTCTACCTGTGCGTGGGCTCGGTCTACACCGGCAACCACGGCGTGGCCACCGCTTGGCGTGCGTCGCACCCATCGGGCGCGCGCTTGACCGTGGTCGACAGCGGTGCGGCCTCGGGTCGCCTCGCCGTCGTGGTGCGCGCGGCGGCCATCGCTGCTCGCGGCGGCAGCGGCATTGCGGAGTTGACCGCGTTCGCCCGCTCGGCGTTGGAGCGCGCGGAGGAATACATCTTTCTCGAATGCCTGGAGTACCTGGCGCGCGGTGGCCGCTTGTCGAAGGCCGGCGCCTGGTTCGGCGACGCGCTCGGCCTGGCGCCCGTGGTTTCGCCGTTTCCCGATGGCGCACGCAAGGTGGCGCTCTTGCGCAAACCCGAAGACCGCATCAAGTACGCCTGCCGGCGAGTCAAGCGCGCCTTCGCCACGGGTTCGGGTCGTGGCTACATCCTGGCCGAATACACCGACAATCGCGCCTGGGTCGAGTCCACCTTGCTGCCCCGCCTGCGCGAATGCGCGCCGCAGGCCGAGATCGCTGCCGGTCCGCTTTCGCTCACTACCGGGGCGCACACCGGACCGGGGACGTGGGCAGTGGCGATGCTGGTGGATGTGTCCGCGCCAATCTTGGCCTAGAAGTCGAGATTCAGCACGACACTGTCGGAAGGATCGTCTTGGTTGACCAGCGTTGCGGCGAGATGGCCGTGCGTTTGGAAGTGCTGGAAGCCGTTGGGAACGGCAAGCGGAGACACGGCGGTGATACTCAGCTGCCAAGTCCCTTGGGCGGGATCCTGGGATGGCCCACAGGTTGCCGCGGATCGCGCCCGGTAGTGCAGCGTCGGATACGCGGGCATGCACAGAGGCAAATCCTCACCATCCGTGAGTTCGCAGCCGGGGTCGCAAGGCCCAAAGAGAGTCGTACAGACAACGCCAGGTGGAGCGGGGAAGGTTACGTCGAAGTCGAGCCAACCGCAGTTGCTTGCGTAATCATAGGTGCCCACCGCGGGAGCGCTCGCCCCCGTCCAACCGGACAGCGTGGCGAAAAGCGCATCGGCCGGCGTGTAAATGAGAAACCCGTAGCTCCCGTGGCCATTCGAGCCTGCCGGGGCGGCACCGGCGTTTTCAGTCGTCGTGAAGTAGTCCTGATCGTACGGCGCGAGGTCGGTGGATCCCGGACCAAGAAAGAACGTTCCCAGCCCATTGTCGCAGACCTCGCCGTCGACCTTGGGTCCGTGAATTGTCCCAGGCACGGCAGAAAGCTCGGAGGCGAGCACCTGCGGGGCGCATTGGGGGACTGGCATTGCCTCTGGTGTCACGCCGGAGTCGAGGCGGGCGGGCAATTCGAGCGCGACCACGGCATCCCGTGGTTCGGATTGCGAATCGGAAGCCACGCTGCTGTCACGCGCGCCGGGCGCGCTCGTGGCATTCTGGCAAGCAGTCGTCGATGCCGCGGCCAGGGACAGTGCCAGGGCAGCCCAGACCTGCGGCCGAACATGTCCGCCATGACATCGTTGCCAACCCAAGCTGGTCTCCGTCCTGCCCGCGCGCACGCGAGCAAGCCTACCACCAAACGTGGGGTTCCCAATTCCTCTCGCGACGGTTCGTCGCCGGCAAGAGCCGGCGAGCCTCCAACGCGACCAGTGACGTCAACCTGGCCGCCTAGTCCGGCGTCTCAGTCGTTCGAAGCCATCGAGCAGCGCTGTCAGGCCGCAGACAAACTCCGCATCATAGTCGTGCGGAGCCGCTTCTTCGGCGACACGCACCAAGCAATGCAGTCCTGCCTTCTCAAGCGCCGCGCGCTTTGCGAGGAGGTCTCTGCCGTCCTTCTCTGAGGCCGCGGCTGGCGAATCGCCGAACTCGGCCAGGGCATGGCCGACTGTGAACACACCAACACAGTCTAAAAGGAAGAGCGCCTGCTGTACCGGGAACCCGTCCGACAACAACCGTTGCAGCAACTCGTCTGCTGCCCGCAGCAGCGCTGGCGAGCGCACGGGTCGGGTGGCGAATAGAGGCAATGCCTTAGGGTGGGCACGCAGTGCCTGACGGAGCGCGGTGGCCATGCTCATGGCGAGATGTCTCCAAGAGGTGCGTCGGGTGAGCGTCAGCGTTGCGACCTCCAGAAGTGCTGCCTCGTGGAGTGCATCGAACAATTCGTCCTTGTTGGCGAAGTGGTTGTACAGCGACATTGGAGTGACGCCCAAGCGGAGCGCAATCCGGCGAATCGAGAGCTTCCCCAGGCCATGCTGATCCAAGAGCGCCAGCGCCTCGCGCAGCACACGATCACGCGACAGCGGCTGTACGTCCCGAGATGGCCGTCCCCGACCGCGCTTGTTTGGTCTAGGCGACGACTCGCCTAAGGGTCCATAGGAACGCGAGGCCATCGTAGACATTCTCCTTCTTTTCGAGCTTCAGCGAACGTGGCACCTGTGGCGGAGGTCGCCGGAAACCAGGGTTCATCCGCAAGATCAAGCGCCGCCGCCAACCTTTGGGAGGAATCGTGGGGATGTAGCTTTCGTCACCGAGAAAGAGCAGGCCTCCCGGTCGCAGCACGCGCGCACACTCGCTGATCCCTGTGTCCGGTGAGGAAAACAGCTTGATACCGCCAAAGTGGAAAACGAAGTCGAAGGTGCCATCGGCAAAGGGTAGTGCTGCACCGTTGCCCTGCACGCACAGTGGAGCGGGGCGCTGCGCGCGCGTTCGGCGAGCGCAGCGACGCAGCATCCCCCACGAGAGGTCGAGAGCCACCAAGCGTCCTTGCGCCGAGACTGCGCGCGCCAGCCAAGGCTGGTAGACGCCAGATCCAGTGCAGACCTCCAGCAAGGTGCTGCCCGACGTGATCGGCAAAGACTCGACGAGGCGGCGCTGCTCCTTTCGCATGTCGAGGCCGATCAGGAGGCGCGAGAGCGCGCGCTCGCTGTGCTCGTAGATGGGGGCGAACCAGTCGTAGAAGCGGTTCCAGTGGGCGTCGTCGCCACCAACGTCCTTGGCGTCGAGGAGACGTGGAATGCCATCGGTCACTACGTAGTGGTGCTCAGCTTCGTCGATGAGATCGTCGCGCTCACGAGAAAGACGGTGGAGTCCGCCGGGACTTCGAAGATCAGCGAGCCAACTGTCGAGGTTTGTCATGGACCTCTCCCCTCGCTCTATATATACACCGTATATTATGGCGTGGCAACCTCGGCAGTCTACGGCTTCTGCCTGCCCGCCGGCCGCGTTGCCGTCGACCAGGCCGAAGAAACCGAAGATGGGGGAATCTCGGCGTCCCTTACCCTCGACATGGTGGTGCCGATGGCGGTCGCGCAAAGCATGAGTTAAAACACGAAGAGGTCAGCGACCTACCGCGGCTAGGTTGCGACTCGACTCTTCCATGGCACGTGACAGCGGCACCTTTTCCCTGGCATTCTCCCGGCCACATGAGCAGTAGAGGAAACCGTGTCGTCGTCACGGGCGTCGGTTTGCGTTCGCCGCTGGGGCATACCATGGCGGCGATGCGCGACGGGTTTCTGGGCGGCAAGAGCGGCATGCGCGCGATGCCGAACTGGAATGCGCTCGACGGGTTGCGTACCCGCGTGGGCGCGCCTTGCGACGGCATCGATATCAACGAGATCCCGCGCAAGTTCGCGCGCACCATGGGCCGCGTGGGCGTGCTGGCTGCGCTCTCGGTGCGCGAGGCGGTCGCCGACGCGGGGCTGCCCGCCGATGTCGTTGCGTCCGCGGACTGCGGCGTGGCCTACGGCTCGACCGTGGGCAGCACGGCTTCGCAGGAAGATTTCCTGCGCCCCATCTTGAACGAGATGTCGATTCGCGGGCTGCTGGCGTCGACCTATTTGCAGTTCATGAGCCACACCTGCGCGGCCAACATCGCGCTCATGTTCGGCTGTAAGGGGCCGGTCATCGCCTCGTGCACCGCCTGCACCTCGGGTTCGCAGGGCGTGGGCATCGCCTACGAACAGGTGCGCTTTGGCCGCGTGCCGATTTGCCTGGGCGGCGGCGCCGAGGAATTGCACGTTCTGCACGCCGGCATCTTCGACATCATGCGCGCCACGTCGGCGAGCTACAACGACACGCCCGAGGCCACGCCGCGACCGTTCGACCGCAAGCGCGACGGCTTGGTGGTGGGCGAGGGCTCGGCTTGCCTGGTGATGGAAGAGTACGAGCACGCCAAGAAGCGCGGCGCGAACATCTACGCCGAGATCATCGGCTACGGCCAGGGCTGCAACGGCACGCATCCGACCAACTCGGATCCCGACGGGATTTGCATCGCTATCAATCTGGCCCTGCGCGACGCCGAACTCGGGCCGTCGGATATCCAGCACATCAACGCGCACGCCACCGGCACCGACGTAGGCGATGCGGCCGAGGCCGTTGCCGTCCACCGCATCTTCGGCAACCGGGTGCCGGTCAGCGCGCTCAAGGGCTACTTGAGCCACACCTTGGGCGCCAGCGGGGCCATCGAATCGGTCGCCACCTTGGTCATGATGCGCGAGGGGTTCATGGCCGTGTCCAAGAATCTCGCCGAGCCCGATCCAGCGCTGCCTCCCCTCGACCATGTGCTCGGCAGTGCCCGCCAGGCGCCCATCCGCATCGCCATGAACAACAACTTCGCTTTCGGGGGGATCAACACCTCGTTGATCTTCCGCTCGCTTGCCTGATGGATGATTCCGCGCCCGCGTGGCCAGAACTGCGCGATCGATTCGAGGCTTTCGGGGCGTCGTTCGCGTTCGTCATTCCCGTGCACAACCACGCGCGCAACGTGGGCGCGGTGGCGCGCACGGCACTGTCGAGCGGCGCGCCGGTCATCGTTGTCGACGACGGATCGACCGACGGCAGCCACGAAGCCGTAGTGGATATCTCTGGGGTGACGGTGGTTCGCCATGACAGCAATCGCGGCAAGGGCGCGGCCATCTTGAGCGGGCTCGCGGTCGCGGCCAGTTTGGGCGCGCGCTTCGTGGTCACCGTGGATGCCGATGGCCAGCACGACCCCGACAATGCTCGCCGCCTACTTGCCGCGCTTGAGTCCAATGTCGCTTGCCTCGTCCTCGGCGTGCGCGCGGACATGAACCAGGTTGACGTACCTTGGTCGAGCCGCATGGGGCGCGGGTTTTCCGGCTTCTGGGTGTGGGCCTCGGGCGGGCCGCGCCTGACGGACTCGCAGTCGGGTTTTCGCGTCTATCCCGTGGCCGAAACCCTGGCCTTGCCCACGCGCGCCCGGCGCTACGAATTCGAGGTCGAGGTGCTGGTGCACGCGCACAGGGCAGGGCTGCCCATCCGCGAGGTGCCGGTGTCGGTGAGCTACGATCCACCCGGCGGACGCGTCTCGCACTTTCGGCCCTGGCGCGACTTCGGGCGCAACTCGATGACCTTCACGCGCTTGATCGTGTCCCGCTTCGTGCCGCGAAGAAGTCGAAGCAGAAGTCGGAGCAGCCATGGCGCGTGAATCGACGATTCGCTGGCGAGTCCTGCTCGTGGCTTGCGTCGCGACCGCGTTTTTCACTTGGGCTGGCGGACACCGGTTGCATGTGGACACAGACATCACCTCCGCGGTGCCGACCGGCAATGTCGCGTTCGAGAGCGCGCGCCAGGTGCTGGCGCGGCACTCGGCGCTTGACCGTGTGGTGGTCAACATCTCGCTTCCCGATGGACGTGCCGACGTGGAGGCGCTGGTTGCCGCGGGCGACGCGCTGGTGGCCGAGATGGATCGCTCGGGCCTTTTCTCGGGCGTGGGAACCGCGGCGGCGGCGCGGGGCTTGACGTCGATCTACGCCCATCTGCCGGAGCGTCTTCCGACTTTGTTCTCGCGCGATGACTTGCAGCAAGAGGTGGCCAAGCGCCTGGAGCCGGCCGCCATTCAAGCGCGGCTGGCCAGCCTGGCCGAGGACGTTTCGGATCTGGCGGGCATCGGCGCCGCCAACCGCGTGGCGGAAGATCCGCTGGGCCTGGGCGAAATCGTTCTCGCTCGCCTCGGAGATCTCGTGCCCACGCAACAAGCGCGCATCTACAAGGGGCACATCATCGACCAGGCCGGCAAAAACCTGCTCGTGGCGGCGACTCCGCGCGAAGCCATGCGCGACACGCGCGCCTGTCACGCCATCGACGATCTGATGACCGGCCTGGTGCAGCGATTCGCCGTGGCCACGCCGTCTGTCGTGCTCACTCCCGTGGGTGGTTATCGCGCCACGGTCGACAACGAGTCCATGGTCACCAATGACGCCAACATGGCCATTTTGGCTTCGACCATCGGCATCGCGCTCTTGCTCTTGTCCTGCTTTCCGCGCCCCTGGCTGGGCGTGTTCGCGCTATTGCCCGCGCTAGCCGGCGGCTGCCTGGCCCTTTTCGTGTACACCCTGTTCGAGAGCGACATTTCCGCCATCGCCCTTGGTTTCGGCGGCGCCTTGGTGTCGATCACCGTGGATCAAGGCGCCGTGTATCTGCTCTTCGTGGATCGCAAGACGCGCACGGCGGGGCATCGAGCCGCGCACGAGGTCTTCTCCATCGGCTCGCTGTCGACCATCATCAACATCGGTTCGTTCATGGCCTTGCGCCTGACCGGGTTCCGCGTGCTCGGGCAAATCGGGCTCTTCGCGGCCCTCGGCATCCTGTTTTCGTATCTCTTCGTGCACCTGGTCTTTCCACATATTTTTCCAACGGTGCCGCCGGCCACGCGTTCGGCGTGGATTCCGGTCGACGGGTTCTTGCGACGGATCACGGTGGGCCGCGGCTTTCGCGCCTTGACCGTGGCCGTGGTGCTCTTCGCCGTCGGCTTGTTTCTCGCGCGGCCCAGGTTCGTCGTGGATTTGGCCGCCCTGAACACCGTTCGGCCGGAAACCGCAGCCGCGGAGGCGCGCGTGCGTGCCGTGTGGGGCGACATCTTCCATCGCCTGTACGTGCTCGTCGATGCCAAGGACGAGAGTGATTTTCGCCGCAAGTCCGACGCCTGGCTGGCCATGCTCGAACGGCAGAAGGCGGCGAAGATCGTTGGCCGTGGTTTCTCGCCGTCCATGCTCAGCCCAGGAGCTGGGCGGGCCGAAGAGAACGCGCGGGCGTGGACGGACTTCTGGACCCCGGCGCGCATCGCCGAGGTGACGGTGGCCTTGCGGGCGGGCGCCGCGCAGGTGGGCTTTGCTGGCGAAGCCTTTGCGCCCTTCTTAGAGCGGCTGGCGCATCCGGCGAAAGACGGAGCCGAGATCTCCGAGGGCGAGCGCGCCTTGTACGGCATCTCGCCCGGTCGAGACGGCAAAGGCGTGGTGTGGTTGGGCAGCGTGGAACCTGGCCCCGCGTACACGGCGGCGGCGTTCGCGGGCGAGGCGCAGCAGGCGGGACTTTTCGTATTCGACGGCGGAAACTTTTCGCAGACCCTGGCGGACTATCTCGCGCACTCGTTCCGCATCATGTTCATTGTGGTCGTGTGCTACGTCGCTGGCGCGGTTTCGCTGTTCTTCTTCGATCTGTGGGTCGCTGGCATCGCCCTGGCGCCGCTGCTCTTTTCCTTCGTGATGACCATGGCGACCTTGCACGTGATCGGCCGCCCCATCGACATCGTGGGCTTGATCCTGTCGGTGCTCATTTTCGGCATGGGCGTCGATTATTCGTTCTCCTTCGTGCGCGTGTACCAGCGCTGCCTCGACGAGCACCACCCCTCGCACGGCCCGGTGCGCACCAGCATCTTCCTGTCGGCCAGCGCGACCATGATCGGCATGGTGACCATGGCCTTCGCCGAGCACAGCGTGACCCGCAGCGCGGGCATCACGGCCAGCCTGGCCATCGGCTACTGCGCCGTGGGCGCGTACACTTTGCTGCCGCCGCTTCTGCGGCATTTGTTCACCGCGCGTCCGTTGCCGCCACCTGATCGCGAGCGCCCGGACCACTGGGTTATGAAGCGCTTCCGCCGCCTGGGTGCCTATCCGCGCTTCTTCGCCTGGTTCAAGATGCGCCTGGATCCGATGTTCGCGCGCCTGGGCGATTTCCTGCCCGACAGTGGGATCGTGCTCGACGTAGGCTGCGGCTACGGCGTGGCCGCGGCGTGGACGCTGGCACATTCGTCCGACCTGCGCGTGGTCGCAATCGAGCCTAACGAAGACCGCGTCGATGTCGCTCGCTTCGTGCTCGGCGCGCGTGGCGAGGTGTACGAGGGCGCGGCCCCCGAGGCCATGCCCGAGGTGAACGCGACGGTGGTCTTGTGCCTGGATGTCATCCACCACCTCGACGACTCGGGCCTGGCCGCGACGCTGGCGCATATGCGCCGGTGCCTTGCGCCCGCGGGCAAGCTGGTGCTGCGCGCGACCGTGGCGGCGGCGCAGGGCAAGAGCAAGGGTAGGTCGCCGTTCTACCGTTGGTTCGAGACGCGGAGGTTGGCGCTCTTGCGGGCCAAACCGCGCTTCCGCTCGGTCGAGGCCGTGAGCGCGGCGATGCGGGCGGCTGGGTTCCGCGTGGCGCTCGTCGAACCGACCGCGCCGGGCCGCGAGGAAACCTGGTTCATCGGCGAGGCCGCCGATAAGGCGCAGTCTACGAGCGCGCCGTGACCGGCCGTCTGTACAAGATCTTTATGGCCTTGTCGCGCGTGGTGGGGCTGTGGCCGCTGAAGCTCACCGCGGTCGTGGTGGCGACGGTTTACTTCCTGTGCTCGACCAAGCGGCGCGCTCACAGCGTGCGCTTCTATCGCGCGCTCTTTCCAGGCCGTAGTCGCCTATTCCACGTCGGCTGCGCCTGGCGCCAGTACCAGGACTTCGCGCGCTTGTACAGCGAACGGCTGGAGATCGACCGGCGCAAGAACGTGAAATTTGAAACCGAGGGTGGCGCCTACCTGGAACAGGCCAAGGCGGCCGGTCGAGGCGCGATTCTGTTGATGTCGCACTTCGGGCGCTGGGAAATCGGCGCCCGACTTCTGGCGCAGCGGCGGGAGAAGCTGACCTTGGTGATGGGCGGGGAAGACGACGGTCGCGCGCGCGCCGGCGTGGACGATGACCTTCGCCGCGCCGGAGTGGGCGTGGTGACTGTGCCGGCTGGCGAGGGAAAGGCCTTCGATATTCTCGAGGCGGTGCAGGTATTGCGCGGCGGTGGCATCGTCTCGCTCGCCGCCGACCGCGCGTGGGGCGACGCGCGCGTGTTGCGCGTGCCCTTTCTCGGCTACACGGTGCCCGTGGCCGCCGCCCCCTTCGCTCTTGCTCTGGTCAGCAGCGCCCCGCTCCTGGTAGTCTTCGCCGTGAAGCTCGGCCCCGGTCATTATCGCTTTTCCTGCGACAGCCCGATTGTACTTTCCGCCCCTCGTCGCGCCGACCGCGAGACGGTCATGCAGCAAGCCGCGACAGCCTACGTGCGGCGCCTGCGCGAGATGGTCGAGAGGCACCCCGAGCAATGGCAAACGTTCGGGGAGTTCCTCGAGGAATGAGACGCTGGTAACCATGGAAGGGGAGGGTGCTGGTTGTCCGACGACGAAGGCTTCGGCATGTCGCGGGCGCTTCAGTGCGCCTTCGGGTCGCCGTAGAACGTGCCCCGACCGTGCGTGCCGACGTAAACGCGCCCGAACCTCTTGGGGTCGCCGGTGATGTGGAGGACCAATCCCCACTGGTGCTCATCGTCGTTGATGCACAGCCAACTGGCGCCGCCGTCGGTGGACCGAAAGAAGCCGCGCTGGCCTTGAATGGTGCCCACGAGATACAGCGCGGCCATCTTGGCGTGGGGAGCTGCCTTGCCAAACCCGAAGGCGTGAATCTGTTCGACCGCAGGGATACCCACGAATGGCTTGCCTTCGACCGAATGGTCGCAAACCACCTAATCCTCGCGTGCCACTACTACACCCCGTATGAATTCGGACTCAACGCATCGACGCTGTGTTGGGGGGCCGCATATTCATGTTCGAACAACTACGGACAGGAAGCCTACGTCACGAGCGAATTCGACAGCATGAAGACGAAGTACATCGACAGCGGCATTCCCGTGATTATGGCGGAATACGACGCGACGGCCACATTGTCCACAGACGGTGCCGAAAATTGCCGGCGTCCTGACGGCATCTCCACGGTTACCCGCGCCAGGGATCGGCAGTCGATGAGCTGGGCACGGCCCTTCTCGCCGAAGACGGAGGCCATCTGATCCATGATGCCGCACGCGACGCCGACGAATCCGTTCTCGGCCTCGCGTGCCAGTTTGGCGATCTCGATTGCTTGCAGGTCGAAGCCAGCGAGGGTTTGCAAGAGAAGAACGGTCGCCACCTCGTAGGCCGCCGACGAACTCAATTCTGCGCCTTGAGGAATGTCGCCGGTGACGGCGGCCTCGCAGGCGGGGATGGCAAAGCCGTGCTTGCCCAGCGCCCAGACCACTCCCTTGAAGTAGTTGGCCCACGCGTGGTCGGGGTCGCGTTCCAGCGCGCCGCGGACGAACGTGCAGCTGCTCTTCAAGTCGACGGCGAAAAGCGTGAAGGTGTCGCCAGGAATTCGGCGCCGGCCAGGCCCACGCCACGGTCGACGGCGCCGGGGAGAACGAAGCCCTCGTTGTAGTCGGTGTGTTCGCCGATGAGATTCACGCGGCCGGGGGCGTAGGCCGCGATCTCGGCTTCGTGGCCAGTGGCTTTTCGGAAGGCGGCCAAGAGGGCGTCGCGATCCATGGGTGGCCTAGAAATCGTTCCAAATGGGGGAGGGGTATTCTCCACGCTCGACCATCTCGGCGATAAGCTTGGTCGCACCCAGCTTGTCCTTCGCATGGGTGACACCGAACCAGGCATCGGTGGTGGGCAGGACGCACACGCGCGCGGCCTTCTAGTCGTCGGCGTTCACGCACGCAAAGGGCTCTTTCACGCGGTCGCGCGCGCACCAGATGGCGTGGGCGGTTCCCCACGGCCTCGTGCGTCCCTGGTGGACGGTGACCCCAGGCGGCAACTCCTGCAGCTCTTGAAATATGTACTCCGTGGCGATGCGGTTTTCGTACTTGCTGCCCACGGCCTTGCGGAATTCGGCTTCGAAGTCGCGGCGGATGATGAACGCGACCTTGGTGAAGCCGGCCGCCAGGGCGTCATAGATGGCGTAGTCCATGACGGTCTCGCCGCTTGGCCCGAAGCGATCGATCTGCTTGAGGCCGCCGTAGCGGCTGCCCATTCCCGCGGCTAGGACAAGAAGAGTAGGACTCATGGTGGTTTCTCGTTCAGTACCACACGGGCTATTGCCGCGGCCAGTATGAAACCGCGAGACGTGGCACAGGCGCAGCTTTTCGCGGGCGGAGCCGCTGGGCTCAATGGTACCGAGAAACGAGATGCTCTTACCCCGGCCAATCGCTGGCGGAGGGAACGATGTTACTGGGATGGGCCGAATCTCCGCCTTGCTCATCTCCGGCGCGGGCTCGGATTGGCCTGCACGGTGAAAACGGCCTCCTGGGCGCCAGCATCGATGTGGGAGGGCGTTTGGGTGCCGTCCGCTGGTCAGGGAGCAGCACGGATCCGGTCAACGTTACCGAAGCGACTGTGTGGCATCCCTGGGGCGGGCCGGTGATGGCCGCGGGCGTCTCGGGCAGCCTAGGCCGATTCGCCCTGTCCTTGGGCGCCGAGGCCCCGGCTGGTCGTTCTTTGCGTCGGAGGGCTTGGCCTGGCCAGTCACGGCCATCTCCTTCCGCGGGCCATGAGTGGCGGGTTTCTTCGGAGTAGGGTTCAAATTGTGAGCCATTTCCCCAAGCACAAGCGTCTAGGGAACATGGCGGGCATGGTGCTCTCTTTTCTCCTACCTCTAGGGGTACTTTTCCTTGCCTCGGGTGGAAACGAATGGAGCGAATCCCTGCTGACTTCGACCACCGCGAATGCGATTGCACTGGTCATCGACTCGGCAAAGGATGTCCCCGCAACCGCCGAGTTAGGCGCCTATCTGACACAATGAGGAGACAAGCGATGAACCGATTCCAAAGAGCGACTACCATGGTCCTGGCGCTGGTTGTGTTTGCCGGGGCCGCATGCTCGTCGTCCAGCCAGCCCACGAATGGTAGTGGCGGCACCACAACGGGGGGCAGCTCTTCCGGTGGCGCCGGAGGATCACAAACCGGTACGGGATCGCAACCCCCTTCGGGCGGCGCGGGCGCGGGCGCGGGTGGCAACAATGCGGGGGCTGGCGGCGCGGGCGGAAAAGGCGGCGCGGCCGGTGGATCAGGTGGGGCAGGACAATCCGATGCAAGCACCGGTGGCGTGGGCCAGGGAGGCAGCGGCGGATCCGGCACCACCAGCGTTGGCGGCAGCGGTGGCCTCTCCAGCGTGGGAGATGGAGGCGGGGCGGGTGGGTCCACACTGAGTCCTGACAGCGCCGACATATGGGTGTCCACGAGCGGAGACGACAGCAACCCCGGGACCAAAGACAAGCCGCTCAAGACCATCGCGGCGGCTCAAGCTGCCGCTCGCACCCACGCAAAACACGGCAAGCAACCGCTCACCGTGGGCGTCATGGCCGGAACGTACTACGTCGGTAAGACCATCGTATTTACGTCGGCCGACTCGGGAACGCAGGCGGCGCCGGTCACTTTCCGAGGCTTCGGCACTGCCATCCTCAGCGGCGGCACGCCCCTGAACCTGACGTGGACAGCTTACAAGAACGGGATCATGCAGGCCGCGGTGCCGGCCAACACATTCGCGAATCTGTCGTTCGACGACGGCAAGGCCGCGCCGGGCTTGAATGGCACGTACGGGTTCTCCAGCGTTCTCTTTCTCAATGGACAGCGTGAGCAGATGGCTCGCTACCCCAACTACACAGGCAAGGGGGCGTACGGGGGCAACGCGGGCGATGCTTCGTCGCGGAGTGGCAAATGGAC
>Ga0224559_1000014_pt1 | contig 86583 bp, 94 predicted proteins | sample 714S33034metaG_FD_180676 | JGI IMG/M metagenome (GOLD analysis project Ga0224559, IMG submission 180676) | Peat soil microbial communities from Stordalen Mire, Sweden - 717 S3 30-34 | ecosystem: Environmental > Terrestrial > Soil > Wetlands > Peat | place: Sweden: Norrbotten County, Stordalen... | reverse complement strand
AAATCTGGATCAATATTCTTACGGGTTATCACTTCTTCTTCTCTTCCTTCGAGTAAAGTCATTTTACCACTCCTATCTGTTTTGGATTTTGCAGGTTTTTCTTCCTTTTCAACTGTTTTTGAAGCTTGAGATTTTACTTCTTCTGTTTTTTCTTCGGCTTTAGATTTTACATCTTCGGTTTTTTCACTTGATTCTTTTGGTTGGTCTTCTTTAATTGTAGTCTCTGTAACTTTTTGTGCTGTTTCTCCCTGGGGAGTTTCTGTTTTCTCTTCTTCTTTATTCTCTTCTCCACTTAACAAATTTTTTAAGCGTTTTAAGGTTTTCATTCTGTTTCACGCCCTGATCATATGATCATTAATCGGCTCAATGTGAAAACTTGTAATTTTCATATCGTAGGTATATCTAAGGATATATAAACCCTTTGTAAAAATTTTCAACTGTAACCTTTTAGGTTACACAATATTGGTTGTCTTAATAGAAAATAACATTAGAGTAATGGTTCAACAATTAGTTTATTAATAATACGATTAAATATTTATAAATTCAAATTTTAGGATATAATTTTACCCGGTGATCAAAATATGATGGAAATAAAAATGCATGACGGCCCAGCAAGACTAGGAAAGTACTCTGAAAGAGAAACACCAGGAATAATCCTGATAGAAAATCCTTTAAATATATTAAAGGATGAACCAATGCCATATAATGTTCCAAAAACATTGGCATCTTGGTCGGTAAACTCTACTGTGGAAAATGCTAGGTTAAGTGGGAAAAATGGAATTGGAATTGTGCATGGGTCCAAATATTCTGATTTAAGGGTTGAATGTGCCATTAGATTAGAGGAACTGGGAAATACTGTGTTGATGATTGCAAATCCTGAAGAACTCATGAAAAGATCAAGAGATCTTGTTGATATAATTGTTATGATACGTGAAAACATTAATCCTAATTCAGCAATTTATTATCCTTTCGCAGAGCCTTCATTTATCCCATTTTTAGCTTATATGGGAGTAGATCTATTTGACACCGTTATTGGAGAGTTTTATGCCAGTATAAACACTCTTTTAACACCTTCAACTAAATATGATCTTGGTGTGTATAAAATATTCGATTTGAGTACTGAAGAGCTCAGGGAATACAATAAAAATACCATTGAATTTATAATACGTGAAGTGCAGGAACATATTAGAAATGGAACGCTAAGAAACCTGGTCGAAGAAAGATGCTGCACATCTCCAGAGGCCATGACTGCTTTAAGGTTACTCGATAGGGATCATAAAGATTTCATAGATAAATATACTCAGCTATACTAAAATAAACAAATTTAATTCTTTTTTTTGGGATATATAATCTGATTAAATAGTTATTTTAAGTAACGGATATCCTAACAATGGTCATCTGTATAGATGGATTTAATTTAAACTAAATGATATATTATCGTAAATCTCTTTTAAAAAGAATTAAAAAAAGAATAAACAAAATAATCTCAAAATTGGAGATTATTTTAAATTTAATTATTATTTATGGTTTTTTTATACCATTTACAATATAATGATATTTTCCAACCAGTTGAGTGTCGCTAATATCAAATCCATGTTCTAAAAGTATATTAAAAACATCTTCTGGAGATACTTTAACATCATATGGAGGTCCTATATTACCTTCAATTTTTCTAAATTCTACAACTGCAAAAACACCACCAGGCTTTAGAACTCTAGAGATGTTGTTCATTACCTCTTCAACTTCTCTTTCAGCAACAAATCCATGTAAAACATTTGCCATGAGTACAACATCTATTATTTCTGTATTTAGAGGGATAATTTTTGTAATATCGGCTAATATTGCTTCCATATTACCTAAATTCCTAGTTTTAATTTCCTTTTTTACAGTTTCAATAGATTCTGGATAAACATCCAATGCATAGACACTACCCTTATCTCCAACAATACTTGAAGCTTCTAGTGAAATGTAACCATCACCACATCCAGCATCAAGGAAATTATCTCCTAGTTTAAGTTCGGTGGCTTTCAACACCTCCCCTGCACTAAGTATGTTTTTAGATGTTTTTCCATGATGCATATGTCCATGTTTTTCTGTCATATATTTTGCCTCTCTTATAATAAATTCGTATAAATCTTAACTTTCTGCCCCTAACCGCGTCTTGGAGAACAGGAATACCCCAATTACGAATAGAATTAGTGCTAGTACTGCACTTATAATAACGTCAGAGGATACTACACTCCATCCAGATCCGTATACCAAAACCGACCTCAATGCAGTTAATGTATGGGTCCATGGAAGAATATCGTAAATTTGGAATGTGTGACCGAAGAGATTTACGTACTCCGCAGGAAGTGGGAAGAATGCGCCTGTAATGAAAGCCGTCGGTACAACTATGAGGGTTCCAAGATTTGCAGCTTGTCTATCATTTTTCGCAAATGATGCGATTATCATTGCCAATGATATTGATGCAATACCTGCTATGATCCCTATAACTATGGCGAGTAATATGGAGTAAACACTTCCCTGCCATTTCAGTCCAAGAAGTATAGCAACTACTAGAAGGATAACTACTTGTGCTCCTGCTACTAGTGACCATGGTATTAGACCTCCAAATAGAAGGTCAAATGAACGCATTTTCGAAATTTTTAACCTTAACAATGTACCGCTTTCAACTTCTCTTGTAAGAATAGCAGCTACAGTTGTTGCAAGTAGAAGAATTGCAAATACCATCATACCGGGGGCAAGGAAGTCAAATTCTGTAAATGAAGTAGTTCCCGGTATAGATTGTACAGAGGTATTAATATATTGGACGGGTTGAGCACCTGTTATCGCTGTAACTATTCCTTGCTGGTACTGGCTTAAATATCCTACAAGTGTTCCCTGTGCTACTCCAAATCCAATATAACTTGTGTCACCACTTATTGTTATTGTTGAAGTTATTTTATTTGCTGAAGATGTCTGTCCCGTGCTTGACAGTATGGTATTATTTATAAGAGATTGCACTGAATCTGAGAAGTTCGCTGGAATTACGAGTTCTGCATCTACAGTTCTTGTTCTTAGAAGATCTTTTGCATTACTGTCACTGGTTGTTGTGACGTTGAACAGTTTAACATCGTTGTTTTGAGGGTAGTTTTGATCTTGGAGCTCTGCTGTAAGATTGTTTCCATAGTTCACATTACTTCCAGTCGAATTTATTGTGCCCTGATCAAGATTTACAACTGCAATGTTATGGGGTGTGTTATTCTCGCCCATACCACCAAATGCAAATCCAAATATCATCATGAAAAATATGGGGAATAATAAGATAAAAAATAAGCCTCTTCTATCTCTAACAAGTTCTTTAAAATCTTTTACTGCTATACTTATAAATTTCATTTTATTCCCTCAATCCTGTACCTGTAAGATCAATAAACACATCTTCAAGTGTATTTTGGCGTACAGAGATGTCTGCTACTTGAACATCTAATCTTTCTACTGTTTGCATCATCATAGGCAATTTTGCAACTGCATTAAGAGCTCTGATGTTAATCCTTCCATTTATTTCGACAACAGATATAACATCTTTCTCTTTAGCCAATTCGTTAATAAGATCTTGATTTCTGGAAGTGTCTGATATTTTCATATCAACTACATCTCCCTCTCCAATCTCTTTTTTAAGATTTTCAGGAGTGTCTAATCTAATGAGTTTACCATGATCTACTATTGCGATTCTGTCACTTAGCTGGTCAGCTTCATCCATTATATGGGTTGTTAAGATTACTGTCTTTCCTTCTTTATCACGCATAGCACGGATATAATTCCATAAAACACGACGTGACTGGGGATCAAGACCTTCAGAGGGTTCGTCAAGCACCACTACTTCTGGTTCATGAACCACAGCAAGAGCAAGATTTAGACGTCTCTTCATACCTCCTGACAGTTTTGAAACTATTGTGTCGGCTTTTTCAACTAAAAATAGATCGTTCAATAATTTTTTAACCCTTGGATCCCGAACTTTTTTAGGTACTTCGTACATGTCAGCCATAAGATCCAGACTTTCTTTACATGTTAAATATTCCCAGAGCATAAGTTCTTGGGGACACATTCCTATTGTACCCTTCTCAACTTTCTGTACATCTGTACCATTAATATATACTGTACCACTTGTTGGTCTTAACAGTCCCACCATCATCTTGATTGATGTGGTTTTACCCGCACCGTTGGGTCCGAGAAATCCGAAAACTTCTCCCTTTTTTATTCCAATGCTAAGACCATCAACAGCCATTAAATCACCATATTTTTTTGTGAGATCTTTAGCTTCTATCATGAAATCCATTATTAAATCAACCCCTAATGAAATGAGTATTCAGTTTCCTATCAATTAATAACTTAACCATTTGTTTTTTAGTCTGTTAATATGAATAATTTTTTTATCTAATGATTTTATGTTACATTTCTTTTATAAATAAATTTATGAATTTAGAACATATTTATTAAAAACTCAAGTTATTTGGGTTGTGAATAATATATTAAATATAATTAATCGGGAAAGGTGATTGTGTATGATAGAAAGAATTGAAGTAAGTATGACCAGTGGCGATGTACACAACTTCAGAAGAGGCGAATTTGGCGTTGAAAGTATTGAAATAGATGAGTTAAGAGGTATCATACAAATTAGCTATGCAAATAAGGAAGATGGTAAAAAATATGTGTTATTACCTCTCCAAAATGTAGAAAAATGTGAATATTTGGATAAGAACCTTATATCTGCTGGAGCATCTGGTACTGGAAATAATATGGAAAGTGGGACAACACTCCTTGATAAGATATGAATAGTCTAATAAAGTTGGGATGTTAGGGTATTGTTCAATTTTATGGGTGATATAATTAAATTAATAATTTCTGACTATTAACTCGTTGATAATACCCCTTCCAGATGCATCCCGATTAATATTTCTTTTTGCTTTAACTCTATTAATATTGTATCCAGTGTATAGTTTATCAAAGAAATTATCATTTATATCTTCATTTTTAGGATCTGAATTACTTAGCATTAGATATGCGCCCTTTTTATCTAATTTTTTAAAAAAAGATGCCAAATTCACCTGGTCAAAATCATTAAACCCATCTTTAGAGTAGTTTGTAAAATTAGATGTTGTTGTTAATGGTCTGTATGGAGGGTCCATATAAACGAATGTATCCTGTTTAATATACATTTCCGAAGCTCTAAAATCTGCACAAATAATCTCAGTATCTTTTAAAGCCTTGTTAACAAGTTCTATGTTGGTTACATCACATATTTTAGGGTTTTTATAGAGTCCAAAAGGTACATTAAATTCACCTTTCTTATTTTGACGAAACAATCCATTGAAACATGTCTTATTCATAAATATAAGATAACTTGTTCGTTCAATCCATTGTTTATTATAGTTTGAAAAATCAAATCCAGGAAGTTCCTGATTATAAACATCCCTAATTTTATAATAATTCTCTTTACGCCCATCTTCATCCATATTAAGATGATCTTCTTCAATATCCAATAATATGGATACCAATGATTTATGATCATTTTTAATTACTTTATATGCTATTACCAATTCACGATTGATGTCTAGAAGAATAGATTCCTTAATGATGTAATGTTTCTTTAGATAAAAAAACATAGCCCCACCACCTACAAAGGGTTCTACATATCTACTAATTGAACCATTCTCTTTTAAATAGTTGGGAAGTCTCTTATTAAATTCTATTAATAGTTGTTTCTTTCCACCTGCCCATTTTAAGAAGGGTTTTGCGCAGCTAATATTCTCCATACTTTCTCCTGTAGAATTTAGGTTTTAACTTGAATAAATGTATACTTAAACTATATTACAACTTTAAATATAATCCTTAAATAGTTCCTTTGGAGCATCAGCCAATGCTATAAGAGCTTCAGCTTCCATGAAATGAAGATTTGCAGGTATCATTAAACAGTGTAATGGACCTCCAAAATCAACATCTATCAGATTTTTGATCTTATCAGCACGTACAACTGGATTTTTTGATCCCGCACGTGCAACAACAACTATAACAGTATTTTCATCGGCAACATTAGCACCCAATTCAGATTCTACTCGCATTAAATATTCCATACCCTGATTTGCAGTCATATAACGATCTTCATGAGCCCTAATATCTAACAGCACAAGAGTATGAAGCTCAGAATCCATATTAGACTTTATTGCCATGTATGGAGAATGTGGAAAGAAATTTTCTTCTGTAAATGGTATGGTAGTTACTTTACCAAATTTATAAGCCTGAAGCCCAGCTATTCCCGGTGCTGCGGATAAAATAGACGAGGAATGTATAACAGTGGTTTCTAATCCTAATTTTCTAGCCTCAATTAACATTTCTGAATGGGTTGTAGCTATCAAAGGATCACCAGCACTTAAAAATGCTACATCCCTATTTTGAGCATCTTTAATTGGGATATTTTCCTCTTCAACTTCTTCCCTTGTTAATATTTGTATTTCACATCCAATCGTATCCTCAAGAGAACTTATGCTACCGCCAAAAAGTCTTGCAGTATAAAATTCAGCATAAACAGCATCAACCTTTTTAAGAGCATCAATTCCCTTAACAGATACATCCCTTTCATCGTAGAGCCCTAGTCCTATAAAGTAAAACATTTATAAATCACCTGTATACTTTTTTTCAGTATTTCCTTTCCCTTTAATTAGTGTTTAATTGATAAATTTAATAATCTTGGTATTAAATATTAAATTGCTGATGTAAAAATGTAATGAGGAATCCAATGATCGGAATAAAAGTTCCAAAGAACAACGCAGATAAAATACGTAGAGTTCTATTAAATCACAACATAATAAAACTTGACATGAAAATAAAACGAGTCGAAGACTTTGTTTATATCCCCCTAATTAACACACCAAATAAGGAACTTCTGGAAGAATTAAATGTCTATGAAGTTAACATTGTTGACACAGAATTTGAAATTCATATAAAAGGCCCTAAAAGCCTTAAAGATTACCTAAAAGATAAAATAGACCCAGAACTTATCGAAGAAATCAAAAAATCCTTTGATATAATAGGAGAAATTGTAATACTAGAAATTCCAGAAGAATTTGATGAATATAAATATATCATTGGAGAAGCAGCACTTAAATTCACCAAACGAAAGGCTGTTTATCGTAAAACAAGTAAAATAAAGGGAATAATTCGAACACGCGAACTTGAACATCTTGCTGGTGAGGATAACTCAGTCACAATACACAGAGAATTTGGTAATAGATTGAAACTGGATGTTAAAAAAGTATACTTCAGCCCACGTCTTGCAACTGAGAGGAGAAGACTATCCCAACAAGTGATAGATAAAGAGATTATTGTAGATATGTTCACAGGGATCGGACCATTTTCTATATCAATTGCAAAGGAACATACTGTGAAAATATATGCTATCGATATCAATCCTGACGCTTATAAATATCTTAAAGAAAATATTAAGCTAAACAAACCAGAAGGTACTGTAATACCACTTCTTGGTGATGTTGAAGAAGTTTTAAAAGGTTTGAACATAAAATCAGATCGTATAATAATGAATTTACCCGGAACAGCCTGGAGTTTTCTGGATATAGCTATAAAATCTTTAAAATCTGGAGGTGTGCTTCATTATTATGAATTTACATCAGAATTTCAGATACCCATAGATAAAATTATAGAAACCGCATATCCACGTAAAGTTGAGGTTATAAATTGTAGAAAAGTCAAATCTAAAAGTCCTGGAATTTGGCATATGGGTATCGACGCCAGAATATACTAAAATTATCACACTAATGTTCCAAAAATTTTGTTATAAAAAATATTTTTTGAGTAGAAATATGTAAATATTTCACTCTATTAAAATGGTTTAATAATTCCTTCTTCTGTAATTATACCGGTTATTAAATCTGATGGAATTATATCAAAGGCTGGATTTTCAACTTCTGTACCCTCAGGAGCTACTCTAGAACTTCCAAAGTAAATTACCTCATCAGCATCTCTTTCTTCTATTTTAACATCATATATAGAATTTTCACTGTCAAAAGTACTTTTAGGAGCTGCAACATAGAAGGGAATATTAAATCTTTTTGCTGCAAGAGCAACCATTAACGAACCTATTTTATTGGCAACACCACCCTTTGCAACACGATCTGCTCCTACAACAACTTTATTAACCATACCCTTTTGCATCAAATGTCCTGCAGCACTATCAACCGCTAATTTTACAGGGATATTTTCTTGCTGCATCTCAAAAACACTTAGTCTAGCACCCTGGCACAATGGTCTTGTTTCATCACAGATAACCTTAATATTTTTCCCCTCATCATGGGCAGCTCGCAAAACACCAAGAGCTGTTCCATAATCAACACAAGCCAATGCACCAGCATTGCAATGAGTCAATATTGTATCCCCATCGTCAATAATATCAGACCCGTTTCTACCAATTGCCATGTTGGTTTTGACATCTTCATCATACATTTTTAGAGCTTCATCCAATGGTGATTTTGAATTTAATACTCGATCAACAGCCCAAGCAAGGTTTACAGCTGTAGGTCTGGCCTCTTTAATTTCAGCCCCAGCCTTTAATATATCTTCTCCAGAAAGATCTGCTAATACAACTCCAAATGCAGCTGCAACTCCAATAGCTGGTGCTCCACGAACTTTCATAGTTTTAATAGCATTAATAACATCTTTATAAGTTTTACATTCATGATAAATAATTTCGTCTGGTAATAGAGTCTGGTCAATTAAAAAGAGTTTATTATCCTTCCAGTACATTGTTTTCATAAGTTTACACTTCCTATTACTTTTATGATAAAAGAGATGTACACTAAAAAAAGGGAGAATATAGAAAATAAATGAATTTTACAGATTAGAAGTGACTCGATGGTGTCATATCCAGATGTTTATCCTCTTTACCTGGAACACCAAATGCATCGGCCCTACATTGAGTACATGCTCTGAAAACTGGTATTATCTCTTCAACTGCATCCCTTACTTCACTTAATTCTGCACATCCGGGTTTAGGTGTGTCCTTGAATTTGTGCATAGGAATTAATGGTATTACATTCATGAGAGATGCTCCCTGTTCTTTAACCTTCTTTGCAATGTCCATGATATGTTTATCATTAACTCCAGGAATAAGAACAGCATTGACCTTAACAACTACGCCTCTTTCAGCCAGCATCCTAATACCTTTAAGCTGATTTTCAGATAGTATGTTGAAAGCTTCCTCTCCAGTGTAGAGTTCACCATTGAAGAAAACATTAGAATATATTTTACTGCCTATTTTAGGGTCAATTGCATTAACTGTTACTGTAACAGTATTTATATTGAGATCTGCAATTTCATCTGCCTTCTCTGGAAGTAACAATCCATTGGTACTCATACATTTGATAAGATCTGGAAATTCCTTATCAATCCTTTTAAAGAATTCAAATGTTTCATTATTGAAAAGAGCGTCTCCAGGTCCTGCTACACCAACAACTGCTATTGGCATCTCGGATGTGACCTTTTTTACATGTGCAACTGCTTGATCAACAGTCATAACACGTGATGCTACACCCGGGCGCTGTTCACATTTATTTATTTCTCTTGTGCAAAAATCACAGTGAATATTACATTTAGGTGCTATTGGAACGTGAATTCTCCCAACTTTATCGTGCATTTTCTCATTGAAGCATGGATGCACCTTTGTTATATGGGCAAATCTTGATTCATTCATTTTTAACCTCCGATATAATCTCATCAGTCTTCTTAAGCCATTCATCCTTCATCATTTCATCTGTACAAGTTAATGCAATAATATTATCTTCTGATCTATGATCTATAACCCTGAAACCTTCGGGTATAATTCTAAAAATTGCATCATAGACCTTTTTCTTAAGGTCATCTTGGGGATCACGTACCACCAAACCCTCTAAATCAGATGTTGGGTCGTCTATTATTACTTCAAAACGATTAGGTTGGTGTATTTTGTTTCTTCCTTCTCTTTCCCAAAGTTTTTCTAATAGATCAGGCAGATATGTTTCATCTTTGATCTTTATAAACATTTCATTGCCTGCCTTGTTAAATTCATATTCTGTGAAATCTTCTATAACAATAGGTTGTGAAGCCTTTTCCAATTTAACAACTATTATAAATAATGGTTCTCTAGGGTCAACATAAACCCTTAAATCACCTATTGAACGGGTTACTTGGACTTCTTGAAGGATGTGTCTAACTATCATATCATAGACAGCTGCTCCATCTTCGTCATAACATTCTACCTTCATTTCTTGACTCCTAAACCAGATACTAAAAGTGCAGAACCAACAGCACCAATATACTGGGAGTACTCAGGAACTATAACTTCTATACCGCCTAGTACTGTACTTACAGCTTCAACAAGTCCTCCTATAAGGGAAGTACCTCCCACTTGTATCAGAGGTTCTCTTAGATCTATCTCTTGAAGTTGTTGTTCGTATACCTGTTCAGCTACAGAGAAACATGCAGCTGCTGCAACATCTTCCTTAGATCCACCTGCAGCTAGTGAAGTTACCAGATCCTGTATACCAAACACAATACAGTAACTGTTAAGTGCTGCATTTTTATAATTTCCCTTGAGTGCAAGAGGTCCAAGTTCACTTATATCTACACCTAATCTTTTAGCTGTCATTTCAAGGAATCTTCCAGATGCACCAGCACATATACCACCCATGGTAAAGTTATCTGGTATTCCATCATTAACAGTTATGACCTTGTTGTCCATTCCACCAATATCCAGAACTGTTGCTTCTCCTTTCTGCTTATCTGCAAGATAAACTGCTCCTTTAGAGTTGACACTCAACTCTTCTTGGATAAGTGCTGCATTTAAGTGGTGTCCAATCCTCAACCTACCATAACCAGTCACACCTACACCTTCGACATCTTCCAATTTATAGCCAGTCCCTTCAAAAGCCTGTTCCATTCCAGTATTGGCTGTTTCAATAACATCCCCTGTTGGAAGCCAACCAGTACCTATTACTTTGTTATTTTCCATTAAAACTGCTTTGGTTGTGGAAGAACCTGAATCTACACCCATTGTAAGGCCTTCTTGTTTTTCACGAGCAAGTAGACTTTTTCTTGCAACTATGGTTGATAATGCTTCCATTCTTATGAATAGTTCGTCTGCTTTGGTTCTTTCTGTGAATGAATATGTAACAACAGGCAAGTTAGTGTTCTGTTGTATGAACCTTCTTATTTCATTCCTTACTAATGCTCCTTCTGCACATCTAAAGCAAGTTGCAATAAAAACTGCATCTGCATTTGTTTTTCCTTCAACTATTGATGTGGCCCTTGCTATCATCAGTCTTATTCCCGTACTTTGAGCATTGAATCCAAATTTTTTATATGCTTCATCTATATAATCAAGATCTGCTTCGGGAATAATGATTTCGGCTCCGAATGTTTCAGCGGCCTTTTCAATCTCCTTTTGAATACCACTATAATCTGTTCCACATGATATTTGAGCTATTTTAACCATTTGATTTCCCTTCCTTATTTAACCCATCTAAGAATGTGTTAATTTTGTTAACAACTTCCATTGTTTCTTCCTTTGTTGTTGGATAATGTAATTCTAATAGTGGTATGCCACGTTTTCTAAGACAGAACATTGATAGTTCATTGGTACGGGCACATCCAATACATCCAAAACCAAATGGAGCATCTTCCATTATTATAGCTGCTTCTGCTGCCTCTATAAGAGGACCAAATATTGCCATTCTTCCCCTAACACCGGAAGGTACTTCTATGGCTGCATATTTAAGACCCTTGATTGGCTCTTCTTCAGTGATGTTTAACGGTGGTGAATCAATCTCTACATCTGTAACTCTTTTTCTAATCTCTTTCTGCAATACAAGTGCTTCATGCCCCCTTCTTTCTACGAGGTCGGCTAATATAAGAGAGTTAGGAGGGAAAATTGCTATTTTCAATAGAACTCCCCCTTAGAATTGTTAGGTTTGATATGTTCTGGTCTTTTAGTCATTTGCATTATATCACTGTAAATTCCCTGTGTAGTATCAATAACACCTATAGCTGCTGTTATTCCATCTTTTTCTTTTAAAGGAACTGCTAATATTGGTATTCCTTTATAAGAACCTTCTTTAGGAGTTTCATTATATATTTTTCCATCTTTAAGCACCTTTTCAAGAATTGGACCCGTGTAATTGTTTTCTATTACTTTGCCCTCTTCGATTCTGACTCCTTTAAAATTTTTGGTTCTCATGGTAATTGGAAGTCTGTTCACAAGTTCGAGTATTGCCATTGCTAAAGGTGTAATTTCATCCCCAGTTGATGATTTTGTTAGATTCATTTTTCACACTCCTTTGCAATTTTTTTAAATGTATCCACAGATACTTTGGTTGGTTTTTTTAGGCTGACCTTCTTAGGATGTTCAAGAGCTTCGCTTACAAATCCTAATAATTCAAACTCCTTCTCAAGTTGATGAAATCCTTCCCTTGCACCACCACGTTTAGCTCTGCATCTTCTTGGATCTCCTGGGGGAAATCCTCTATCTTTAGTAAATACGTTACAGTAGTCGAGGTTTCTAGCTTCTTCAACTGCTTTGTTAACAACAGATTCTTCACCGTTAACAACTGCACCGTAACATGTTGATTTTATTGTAAGTGGAAGTTCCATCATATGAAGTTTTCTTATAAGTTCGGGTTGGCTTATATTTGCAGCGGGTCCTAATATAATCATACGAGTTACTTTAGAACTTTCTTCTAGCGACATAAACTGTATCTCCTTCCTTGAATTTTTCAAGATTTTCAATTCCTTCAACAACTTTACCTATTATATTAGTTCCTTGGAATGGTTCACCTGTGGGGCCGAATTCATCGTTATTCTCAAATCTAACACCAATAACACCTATTTGTCTTCTTGACATGTTGGTTACTCCTATTTCTCCTGCTTTTACACATCCGATAGGAATATTTTCTGGAATCAAGTTCTTAGATTCTAAGGGATTTCCTTTAAACATCATAACCTTCATTCCAGGAAATGCAAATAATACATCCAAAGAGCCAACAGGTGAATCAAGTAATCCTGTAGTTTTCTGGAAGTACCATGAAGATCTAGGGACTTTGTTATAGATTTCTACATAGACTATCTTACTATCAGGTACACCCATTGTTTTAACCTGTTTTTGGTCAATAATTTCCATTGTGTACTTTGGATTCTGTGTAACAACTATAGCATCGTCATCTTGGGATCCTTCCCTGATCTGTTCGATTCCACGAGATTTTAAAAGTTCTCCTGCTTCTTTTTGAGTCAATCCAAGTGTCATTATTCTGTGTGGAACAGTTTGAATTGTTATTTTATCGCCTTTACCTGCGATGTCCATAAGTTGTATTCCCTTTGTTATATTACCTATAACTGTATGTGAAGGTGTTGAAACTCTGTCTTCCCTATAAACATAAATACGACCGATACCAGTTCCTTTATTTCTGAGGGTAACTGTACCCCTTCTTCTTTGATCTATATGTTCTGGTTCTTTTTCAAGTCCTTGTAATCCATAGAATCCTACAAATGAATCTGATTCATAGTCTACAGTGAGTATACCATTTTCTGATAGTGCATATAAATGTTCAACTGAACTTGGGGATTTATTTGATGGTTCAATAAGTACATAGGTGAATAATTCATTTCCATCAAAGATTTCAGTTTCTAGTTTGGTGATTGCAGCACTTTTTATTATGCTCTTTCTTTCTACAACAGGTTTAACACTCTTTACAACATCATCATCTGTAAGTTCCATTATAGTCTTTTTTCCACCAACAACCTTTGCAAATACACCATTGTTCTCTTCAGGAGCACCATAAACCGAATTATGTTTTTCTTTGCTAAATATTATATGGGTTGCTTCAGCTGTAAATCCTGATAGACTCAGAATTACATCCCATGTTTGGTATTCGTGTTCATCACGAGTGGGTTTTAAATCGGTTGTTATTGGTCCAAGGGCTACTTCATTCGATGTTGTCCAACGTATTCTGAGATTTTCAAATTCTCTGAATTTTTTCTTCCAAGTTTTAATTAGTACAGGAGGTATGTCAGGTAAAAGTTCAATTATTATGCTTCCTCTTGTTGTTTTAAAACTGTATTTGTTGACGTGTCTTTCAATTTCTTCTTTGCCCTTAATGACACCTAATACACAGCCCTCAGTGTAGGGTGCATTAGAAGCATCTATTGCATCTTTTATGGTAGAACCATCTGGGAGTGTTATTTCAACCCCGTTGACCTTTACAAGCATTAAATCTCCTTCTTTTTATAAAATTTTAATTTTTGGATATTTTCTCTTTAATACCCATGATTATTTCTTTGTCAAAATCAAAGACAATTTCTTCTTGATCATCATGTGTCAAGTATAATTTTTTCTCTTCGATAATAGTACCTGCTACCATCGAGTTTAAACTCACTTCTTCAAGCATTTCAATGGTTTCTTCAACATTATCCTCTTCTGCTGTTAGCACAAATCCTGATCCCGGGTAGAGTTTTAGCCATTCCTCCCAGTTTACATTAGAATTTCTTGGAATTTTTTCCAGTTCAATTCTAGCACCTACTCCTGAAGCTTCTAACAACATTCCTAATGTTCCTAAAATTCCAGGATTGCTTATATCTTTACCTGCTGTTAAAAGATGTTTCCTTGCAATACTATTCATGACCAAAATTTGTGACTGAACCATTTCTGGTGTTTTATGGGTTGTTGTATCCCAGTTTAAAGGGAAATTAGGATGCTGTTGACCATCAAGATCCATTGCAATTATAACACTATCCCCAACATTTGCACCACCACTTGTAATGACATCATCCTTACCAACTATTCCAGTTATTGAAACATCAAGGGCTGTGTATGGAGTATCTGGATGGATATGGCCACCAATCATTGGTACTCCGAATTTTTCTACTCCTTCCTTGATTCCTTTCATAATCTCGTTACATAATTTAGTATCATTTATTGAGATCACATTGGTCATTCCCATTGGAACACCACCCATTGCAGCTATGTCGTTAACATTAACAAGTACAGAACAGTATCCTGCCCAGCGTGGGTCTCCTTCCATTAATCTGCCCCACATTCCATCGGCAGCCATTAATAAAAGATTATTATTTCCAATATCGATTGCAGAAGCATCATCACCAAATCCTAGAGCAGTTCTGCCTGAAATATTATAAGTATCATCGAGTATTCGTGTGGCTTCCCTAATAAAATTTTTACGGGTTATTCCATCATAACTTTTTATAGAATCAACAAGAGCATTTAAATCCACTTCTACACCTCTCGTACATTAATTAATCCTAATTATGTTTTAAATTATAACTGCTGGTGGTATTGCTTATGATTTGTATTATTTTACTTTTAAAATTTTCTATATTCTCTATTTCCATAGTCTGTTTTCCATTAAATAGTTCTGAAAATATTTTTTTACCTATAATATCATCATAACCACTTTCCAGCTCCACAATCATAGATCCAACAGTTCTAAATCCTTCCTCAACTACCCTGTCCAGATCTCCATCTGTGATTCCTATTATTGGAACCCTAAATCTGTATAGTATATCAGCTGCAACTAGTGTTGTATCATCTCCCACAGTAACAACTAGATCAGAATCTTTTAATTTATAAATATCTTCTGCAGCATGGCTTAAATATGAAATATTAAGTTTGTTGTGTTTATTAAAAAGTTCAATGTTTCTATCGATAATCCTTGGTTTTATCCTGGACCTTCTTAATAATCCAGTCTTAACCACTGCCACATCCAATTCTATCTTTCCAAGCTTTTCAACACCGTGTTCCTTGATTATTCCACCTAATATCTGAGTTAAAACCCCATTTTCAGCTATCAATGTCACATCTGGTGAAGTTGACTTTCCAACCACTATACCATTTAAAAATATATTCTCATCTGCAGATACACCGGCTATTTTTCGATATACTATAGACTCATCTTCGGTTGGATTGCATATACAATTAGTTTCCACAGCTTCTGCTACCTCGGACGGATCCATAACTTTCAATTTCAAATCTTTGGCCACAGCATCTGCCAGATCTATTTGATTAAATTTCCAGGGTATGATTGTTCCATCAGGCTCTCCTGGTCTTTCAATCTGTATTAAATTAGGATCACTTTTGCATCTGTTATAAACCTTGTATCCAAATGCATGTCCTGTAACACTGGACTTTCCATAATTTATTAAGAAAACCACATCAGAATCTTCTGAAATTTTGTCAATTGACTGACTAGGAAGCAGTTTATAGTTTATATCTATTGTTCCTTCTAGATTTGCATCTATAACAGCAGTTCGGCCCATTGTACCGCCAAGTCTTGCTTTTACTGTACCATAATTTTTTAGAAGACATAATATCTTCTCAGCAAAACCAGTATCAACTATTTGGGGTCCGTGAACAACCACACCTATTCTCATTTTCTGATGATTTTTTTGTCTATTGATTGTTTTTTTATACATTTTAGTTCTTAGTTCTTAATTGTATCATGAACATTTAATATATTTTAGTATTTAAGATAAAAAAAAATCCTTCAATAATCCATTAAAAATGTATATAATAATCCCAAGAGGACAATTATCAATTTAATAAAATGTTTAATATAAATATAAATCTAATTAACTGGTTTAATATGGACTATTTTTCACTCATTCTTTACAGTTAACATTCAGATCGGAAAGAATTATTCTTTCTGAAATAATGTACAATTAAATTTTATTTCAGTCAACCTATGACCTTAATTCATCTAGTTTCCCTTCTTTAATAGCTGTTTTATTACGGGAATATGAATAATCTGCCTCAATTTTCTGGAGTGTCATATTATTTCCCATATTTTCATCTTTTAGGCGTATATTTGTAAAACCCAATCTTTCCATTTCTTCACGTACCGTTACAAGTTCTTTAGGACTATTGTAACTTGCCTAAATTTTTATGATTCATTATTTAACATATAAGATGTGTCTTTCTATGCTCACATTAATCACCTACTACCATTTATTTTAATAATAGTACCATATAATCCTAAAGAATTGTAAATAAATTCAAAAGTTTAAATCATTTAATTTCCGAAATAAGCCTCTTCTAAAACCATGAATTTATTATATCAACAATATTGTTGGTTATATATAAAATAAGATTAAATTTAAGAAATTAAAAGATAAAAAAATTATTGAATATTATGATTTATTAGTAGCTTTTTTTTTGATTCTCCTCTTTATTATACGTGTACCACATATTTCACATTCATCAAAAGGATATTCTGGTGGGTACTTTTTTTTACATCCCTTGCAGATCTTTATCCAACCATATATCTCCTTAATACCCTCTGTTAAAACACTTCTAAATGGTATTCCAACAATTTTCAAAACATTCTGCATCGAATAATCATCAGTAACAACCATAGGATCTTTATTTTCCCTTTTAAGTTTAAATGCAAGGGCAACTAGGCTTTTATCCTCATCAGATAATCTCAGTACATCGCCAGACTTTCTTATCACATCTGTAACATTTTTAATATCCAATGGTTCAGGTTCCATAATATTAATCGATCCATCTTCAATTGTTGATTCAAGGAATAGTTTGGATTTAAAATCTTTAATTTCAACTATTACTGAAGCTGTGATATAATTCTGAAATTTTTTAGAGGAAAATCCACCTATAATTGCAGATGCATCGAGAACATAAACTTTATCACTCATATAATTAATTAATTAATTTTATATATTATAAATTGATTTGTGAAGAATAAAAAGTAAAAATTAAAAATGATTAATTTAAATCAAAAAACCCTAATTTTAAGCCTTTATTTAGAATATTGGAACGTGAATAACTCTTTTTATAATTTTAAGGGCCGATGTGCAAAAGCTTTTATGTTATAAAAAACAAAAACATCCCATGAGGGAGGGTATAATTAGACTCCTCTTAATTTTTTTCGCAAAAAATTAACCGCCTCCGATTTGGACCTAATGCCCTCCCTCTAATCATATGGATTATAATTGTCTCAAAAACTATTTTTTTCTTGATTTATAAGGCTGTAATATTGTATTATTAACAAATTTCTATCTTCATAATTTTAAAGAGCCTAAACAAGTTATAATTAAGTTTTATTAAGTTAACCAATTAGATAATCAATATAAAACAATATAATTTTTAAGTATGTATATTATAATATCCTAAAAGATTGGGAGTGATCCTATAAAAAGTAAGAGTATGGAAGAACATAAAGAAAAATCGCCTAAATCTATAAAATTTGGTGTTATTACATTAAGCGACAGTAAATACAGGGATTTTTTAGAATCTAAAACCACAGATGTATCAGGAAACCTCATAGTTGATACATTAAAAAAAGAACATAAACTGGTATTTTATACTGTGATTCCTGACAGTTCAGAACTTCTACTTTCAACAGTGGCAGATATAAAAGAGCAAAACGTTGATGTAATCATCACTACAGGAGGTACAGGTATTGGAGTTAGGGATATTACTATTGAAACTTTAAAGCCGCTCTTCGAAAAGGAGTTAAATGGTTTTGGGGAGATATTTAGATACGAATCTTATAAAGAAATTGGCGCAGGAGCTTTATTAAGTAGAGCAACAGCAGGAATTTATAACGGTACTATAATTATTTCAATGCCAGGTTCTCCCAATGCTGTGCAAACCGGTTTAAACATTATATCATCGGAATTAGGACACCTTGTAAAGCATGTGCATGAATGATTTAAAATTTAAATATATCCCATTAACATTTTTTTTTGCTTTTTTAGAATAAAAATAAAATTGTTAAAAAAAAATTATATAAAATCATTTACTGAAACAATAGGCTCTAAATCCACACCTTCATTTTTGAGATTGGTTATTGCACCTTCATTTCTATCAACTATTACATATGCTTTATTCACTATACCCCCGTTGGATATTACAGCTTTAACAGCCTTTATAAGTGAATTGCCAGTTGTGGTAACATCTTCAAGTACAATGACTCGATCACCATTTTGAAGGTCTCCTTCTATTAATTCAGAAGTTCCATAATCTTTTTTTGACTTTCTGATCATAAGCATTGGAATTGTAGATTCAATTGAAACTGCTGTTAGAATGGGTATTGCACCAAGAGCTGGCCCTGCAATCCTATCTATTTTTTGTGTATCAATTTTTTTTGATATAATTTCAGCAACTTTAGAGAGAATAATAGGATCTGTAATGGCTCTTTTCATATCCACGTAATAATCGCTTTCTTTGCCTGAAGATAGGGTGAATTTCCCATATTTTACAACTTGATTATCTTTCAATAATTTTATGAGTTCATTTTTATTATTTTCCATTGGATCACTTTATTGATAGGTTGATTTATAATATCTTAATCTTAGGTGTTTATTTTAGTGTTTTAATGGTTTCTCCAGTTTTAAACTTCTCACAGGATTGACAGATACCTTTATGTATATTATAACAGTTTCCACATACAATATTCCCGCATAGTTTACAAGTATACATCTTACCGGGTTTACCGCATGAAGTGCAAATACCATTTAATTCCAAATTATTCACCTTCTAAAAAAAAATATACTTCCATGTTTATCATCATTGTTTTGATGATCCATGGATACTAAAATTTTTATAAAAATAAAATCTATTTAATTATTCATCTTCTTCAATAATATCTTCATTCATTAACTCTTTAAGAAGTATTTTGTCTCCAATCTTCTTAACCATATCATATGGAACTATTGTTTCTCCTTTCGAAAGTCCAAGACCTTCTGAAATTCCACCTTTTCCTAGAATGAATGAATCTAATGATTTAGTTTCGAAGTCTACATCAACGTCTTTAACCTTACCAATTACAATTGCAGAGCTGTCTAAAACTTCCTTTCCAACAATTTCTTCGATTATCCTCATGGTTTCACCTATTGATTTATATCTATAAATATGGGTAATTTTATTTAAGTTTAATATCATACTTAAAGTTTCTATTTTAAAAAGAAGAAGCTATAAGGACAATTATTAAGATTACCACAGCAATTAAAACTTTTTAAAACAATTTTTATATGATCATTATGCTTTGCAATCTGTTAATAATGGTATGGAGATGCATATCACTTGAACAACAGACTGGTCTAATACCATATTATATTATAATATGATAGTTAGGTATTATTTAAATCGATGCAAATGTACTCTGAACAATTAAATCTATGCGTTATATTATTATAAAACAAGTTTGTATGGTAGTATTTATTTAATAACATGTATATTATAAAATTTATTTTTAAAGTTAATAATTTTCTTCTGAAATTTAAATAGAAAGTAATAAATCTTTGTTTTTAATAATTATTTCTTGGGGTATTAAATGGGATATTTGATCTGCAATGATTGTAAACAATATTATGAACTTCAACCTGGTGAAAAACCAGAAGATTTTAGTAACAAATGTAATTGTAATGGAATATTAATATATAAAGAGAATATAGATTTTTTTTAATCCAAACAGCATAGAAGATAAAAAACATAATGAAACAAAGATAACCCACTATGATAATCTATCAAATAGATCTAATTATAACTTTAATGGAGATTTAAATAATTTAAAGAACTTTATTAGTAAAATTAATGATAAAATTAATCCAATGGGTCTCGTATTTTCTATAATTGTTTTATTCGTTTCTTCCATTATATTCAGTAGTTTCATGGTTGGTTTATTAGGAATAACAATATATGGCATTTTAACTATTTTAGGCATGACATTAATAGGTGGTTTTGTTACTGGTGTTGTTTCTTCGAACGATATTGAATAAGGCTGTATCAATGGGGGATTTTTGACATTAATATTATTAATTGTTGTTGGATTCCTATTAGGATTAATAATTTTTGTTACTATGGGGATTTATGCTAATGTCTTACACACTTTAGGATCATTAGGTAACATACCCGGTGCAACTATTTCTCTATCAGGATCTAATGGAAATTCTTTAAATTCATTAGGAAATTCTATATTGAACTTAGTCTACGCAATAATAACCATAATTCTTTCATTCATTTTCGGAATCCTCGGTGGGTCTCTGGGAGTTATAGTTAAGGAAAGATTTGGAATTCAATTATAATCTTTCTTTTTGTGATAGAGAATAAAAAAATTTTAATTTTTTTTATAAAATAGACTATTTTTTGCAAGCAGATGATATTGTAATAAGATTCTTACACAATTATGAGAATATATTTATTTGCAAAATAGAATTTAACTGAAATTTTTTAGTAGGGTTAGTCAATACATAGAATCTCAATAGTGTCCCACTATTTCATGATTACCGGAATTAATATACTCTTATTATGTTTCCACGTCAAATTGTGACGTAGAAACTGTTAAGAGAAATGATGTTACATTAAATATTTAATTTTACAATAATCAGAGTTCTATCCTTCCTCATCCCATAATCCAAGTTCTTTCTCTTCCATGTCCTTTTCTTTTTTATGCCATGATACTTCCTCTGAAATCTGGGCATCTTCATCATTGCCGCCTTTGTTCCAGTTTAAAACACCATACACTACACATAAAAGCATTGCAAGAACACAACCAATGTAAGCGGCTGCAATCCATGGATCACTTATCCCCAAAACCATAATCTAACCTCCATCCATACTAAAAATATTATAACAGTTGTATATTAATGATGTTAATTTTAAAATCCTTAATAAATCTTTCTATTAGTTTTTATGTAGTTCAAAATACAATTAAAACTTTTTCCCATCATTTATGATTAATTACAATATATTTTCAAATTGTTAAATAATATCACATCCATAATAATTAACAATAAAATATGGTAACTCTGATACTTTGGGAATAAATAGCAATTGAAATGTAATTAATTCTAGATTAACGTTCTAAGTTAATACAATAGATATGTGAAATAAAACTAGCTTAATATAATCTTATATCCATGTTTGAGGTTTTTAGGAGTTGAAAATGTGATCACCAAATTTGATGAGGTATTTGATAAAATTAAATCACATCCAAAAAAACAGATAGCTGTTGCTGTTGCACACGACTCAACCGTTTTGGATGCTGTAATTAAGGCTGAAGAACTAGAAATCACCGATTATATATTAGTAGGTGATAAAGAAAAGATACTAAATATATCCGAAGAAGCAAGTTTCAATGTTAAGTCTAATAAAATTTACAACGAACCCAATAATTTAAAAGCCGTTGATATGGCTGTAGAACTTGTTAAAAGTAACAGAGCAGATATATTAATGAAAGGTTTTGTTAACACAGACGATTTTTTGAGGGGAGTTTTAAACCGGGAGAAAGGTCTTAGAACCGGTAAGATCATGAGCCATGTTTATGTGCTCGAAAGCTCAGCACTCAAACGCCTTCTGTTTATTACAGATGGATCAGTTAACATATTTCCAGACCTTGAAACCAAATGTAGTATCATATTAAATTCAATATATCTGGCAAATGTATTTGAAATAGATAAACCTAAAGTAGCTGTTACAACTGCAATAGAACTTGCAAACCCTAAAATGCCCTCTACAATTGATGCAGCAGTGCTTGCAAAGATGAGCCAACGAGGCCAATTCAGTGGTATGATAATCGACGGACCGCTTGCACTGGATAATGCTATCAGCCCCTGGGCCGCCGAACATAAGGGGATAGGAGGACCTGTAGCAGGACGTGCTGATATTATAGTAGTACCATCTATTGAAGCAGGTAATATGTTGTGTAAAGCCCATGTTTATCTTACAGGCGGTAACTTGGCAGGGGTTGTTATTGGTGCAAGCGCCCCCATAGTATTAACATCACGTGCAGACACATCACAGTCAAAGTTGAATTCTATTGCAACAGCTGTTCTAATGGCAAATATGGAACGAAATCTTAGCATAAAATTTGGCCAAGTTCATTATTAACAATCATATCCCCCTATTGTAGGGAGATATGTACTTATTTTAGGAATAGTATTCAATTGTGGTGAGTTATTAAATTTTTGATCCAAAAATTGTATTTAAAAAAGAAAAAAGAGTTTGTTGGAATTTTTTTCCTTTTTAATCCCTCTGGAATAACATCATTATTCCAACGATTAAAAGCCATAGACCAATTAATATTCCCAGATAAGCTGCATTTGTTTTGAAAAGTGTACCCACAATCAGATAGAGAATACCAATTATTAATGCTACAACTCCATTCCACCTACTATTGCCTGCTTTACTTATTATGCCCACAATACCTGCAATAATTAGGAATAAACCTACTATAATAACCAAATAACCTGCTACTAAACTAAATAAAGCCGGGTTGAATATGAAACCTATACCAAGAATTAATGCTATTAGACCCAATATGATCTCAATAATACCAAGACCCGCACTTTCACCTATTTCAGCAATTCCACCAAAGAGTAGACCCATACCTAGAATCAGGACCAAAAATCCTGTGATTACAGCTGCGGGAATTACTCCTAAAATTGGGAATGCCAATACAATTAAACCAAGAATTATTAAGATTATTGCACTGCCCATTTTTTGCATATAGTTACCTCCATATTTTATCCAACAAACCCCTATTCTGTTGTAATATATACAATTAGTTTAATATAAATTTTGTTGTTTGAATTGCGTGATAATTTCAGTTTAGAAACATCTCATAATATGTCATTCAATTTGTTAAATTAATTAACTAAAAAAAACATAATGAAAATTAGTTAAAAAAAAATGGGGTGAATGTCTTGGAATACGTATCTGAACCAGTAATTTTTACAAAGGAAATAGATGAAAAAAACATCAATCTGACAGTGCCAGAGGGCTTTGTTAAGGATCTTCATTTTTCAACAAATGAACATTTTATGTTAATGTTACGGGTGGTTGGACCCGATATGAACAAAGTTGTAGATTTTTTTGAAGATGGAGAGGATGAAATTTACAATATCAAAACCTTTGATGTTGTTGGAAATAAAGAGATTAATGATGATTTCATATTAACAGATATCTATATGGATGAAGGACCAAACCTTGGAGTGGACATAGACATAGAACCAGCTATGATCAGGTTGATATTAGACTTTTTAAAGAACTAAAAACAGTTAAAACACTATTTTAAGTTTCTTTCATTATTATTTTTCATTTATTAAAGTTTTATAAACGATTTTAAAATAGATTTATAATTATTATAGATGAAAATAAAAATATTAAGCTCATTCATGTCCACAAATAACCTTAATTTCAGGGAAAGCTTCTAAAAATTTTAATATCCTGTCTAAACTATTTTGTGCCATCCCAACATCCCACGTATAATCACTAGGCGCAATTTTAAGTCTCAGATTATCCATTATAAAACAAGCATCCATAGTAAGAAAGATCGACCCATCCATTCCATTTATTAAATATGAACAATGGCCCATTGAATGTCCCGGAGTTGAAACAGCCCAGAGTGATCCATCTCCCAAAAGATCAGCACAGTAACCTAGTGGATTTATTTCATCTAATTCTAAAAAATCAATTTCATATATAGTTTCAACACCATCTAAAAAGTCTCCTTCTTTTTCGGTTTGGTATTGCTCTAATTCTCCTTTTCCAACAAAGTATGGAATGTTCTTTGGTAATTCACGAATCCCTGCGATATGATCTGGGTGTAGATGACTAAGATATACTGCCCTCGGTTTTATTTTTCTACTTTCTAACTGAAATTTTATATTATCATTCCTATTCTGATAAAATTCATCGGCCAGATCACCATTAATACCACCTTTAGGATCATCAGTATACAATTTGTCTAAACCTGCATCTAGTAAAAACTCTCCCAATTCATTATGGTGAACTACATAATTTTTAATCGGGACAGTGAGTATTTCATCTTTAATATAACCCGCATCAGGATGTTCGGTATTTATTGTGCCTCGACGGTTAATATCTACAGTTCCTGTGACAAATGTCTCAATGGTTACTGGACAAGGATTTTTAAATATTTCTGTCCAAGATTTCATTTGATTTTTCTTAATATGAAATTGTTTGATCTTCATACGATATCTAAAAAAATAAAAAAAATTAATGGATTATATTATTTACCACCCACACCCTTGAATACTTTGTCAACAAACTCTTTTTCAGGAGGTTTTGTTAATAAAGTTACCACAATTGTTGCTATAACTGCTATAGGTAATGCAATTATGATTGGATCCACTAATGGCCATGGCATGGTTGAGATTATAACAACTTTACCTGTTAATGCTTGGGATATTCCTACTGCTCCAGCTGATTTCTGGAAACCAAAAAGCAACCAAAACAAACTTGAAAGTGATCCTGCAACAAGACCTGCAATTGCACCTTGTTTAGTGATTCTTTTCCAGTAAAGTGCTGCTGTGTACATTGAAAGGAATGCAGCTGCTGTAATTCCAAACCAAATAGAAGTTCCAACTGCTATTATACTTGCAGGTAGGATAAATCCAAGTATCACTGCTATGATAACAGCAATAACAATCCCTGCCCTTGCAACCAAGACAGAAGATCCGCCTTTTTTATTAGTTACAGTCTCATAAATATCTCTTCCAAGAGCTGTTCCTTGAACATGGAACTGTGCACTCAGGGTTGACATGGCAGCCGATAATAAGGTTATCATAAAGAGGTAAGCAAACCATATAGGCATTGCAGCAGATATAAATGTTGGTATAACTGTGTCAAGGTTTCCTCCAGCTGCCTGAACCGCTGTTTGACCTGTATGTTGGAAGAACCAAAGATTTGACAAAGCACCAACAACATAGGACCCAAATGTCATCATAAAGATGAAAATACCACCTATTAATACTGCCCTGTTGAGTTCTCTGTTGGATTTAACTGTCATAAATCTTACAACCAACTGTGGCTGGGATAATACTCCTATTCCAACACCCAGGATCAGACTCGATACCAGAGTCCACCAAAATGGACTGCCCAGTGCAGGCATAGATGTCCACCCCGTAAAACCTGTTGTGACAGCAACAGCTGTTGCACTGTGAGGAACTATATTTACAAGGTTTGAAAGAGCTATATTTGAATTAATAACCCCACCAAACATCCAGTAGACTGTACCTAAAAGAATAAACATTCCAACGAACATTATAGTTCCTTGAAGTGCATCTGTGTACATAACTCCCCTTATACCACCGAAAATCACATAAACAGCAACGATAAGTGCCATTGCGATAAGTGCAAAGTAATAATTTACCCCCAGAGTGGTTTGAACAAAACGAGCCATTCCAATTAAAACAACAGAAGCATAAAGGGGCATTCCTAGAAATATAACAGCACCAGAAAAGTATTGGATAAATCTGCTATTGTACCTTCTTGAAAGAAATTCAGGGAAAGTGAGAGCATTTAAATTGTGTCCCATCTTCCTGGTTCGTTTTCCAAAGAATATGAATGCAATGAATATTCCAATAATAATATTTAAAAATACAAGCCATAAAATACCAAATCCATAATTAGCTGCAACTCCTCCAAAACCCACAATAGCTGCTGTGCTTATGAATGTTGCCCCATAACTCAGCGCCATAATGTAGGGGTGGGTGTTTCTTCCTGCTACCATGTAATCTGAAGAACTTTTGGTTCGTCTCCAAGCAACGTAACCAACATATCCCACCATGAGGAGGTATATCAGTACAATAATACTCAACATAAAAACATTCGACATTAATACCCCTCCTAGTTTTATAATTATCAAATTTTTACTATATTGTGCTATCTGATACTAGAGATTACTTCTTAAGTATCATGATCCAGTTAATGAATCTAATCTTCTACAATTATAATTATTATTATACCTAATTTATAATTGATGTTTAAAATTTTTTAGAAAGAAGATAGAAGGAATTATCAACCTTAGTTTAGTTTTTAACATCAATTTTTTATTAAATTAGTATTAACCTTTAAATTGTATTCCGTATTATATCCCCCATTCTCAAATTAAGATTCGGATTAATACTACTTATATTTTTATAAATAATTTTCACTTTCATAGAAAAATAGGGGTGGCATATGAGAATATAAAGCAAAATTAAACTGAAAAATTAGTCTATAATATTAAGATCATATAAGTAATCCAATTAGACGGATCATTTCTTCTGTCAAAAAGATGTTGAAACATTATTTCTAAAAGAAGATTCGAGATATTCAAAGGTTAAACTATTCTAATTCGGGTTTCAATTGTTTATAAACTATTAAATTTTAAAACAGGACGATTTATATGTTTATATAACTAATTATTTACAAAAATAATATTAACTTTTCAATCACAATTATTATTCTATACTTTTTTTTAGGTAATCCTAACACTTAAATATAATAAAATTTAAGTAATTTTATTGAAATTATTAGGTGAACCTAAATGTCGAATAATGAAAAACTTAGTGCTAATATCGAAGAATATTTAGAGTCAATATACAAAATCAGTCAAAGCGAAGAAAGTGTTAAAACTTCCAGAATATCAAAAGATTTAGGAATAACAGCAGCAAGTGTATCAGAGATGCTTAAAAGACTTGATAAAATGGGTTATGTAGAGTATTCCCAGTATAAAGGTGTAAAATTAACAGGAAAAGGTCTTAAAATAGCTAAAAATATTACAAGAAAACACCGCCTACTGGAAAGATTTTTACATGACATCTTAAAACTAAAGGATCATTTCCTACACGATCAAGCCTGTGAAATGGAACACACCCTCTCTGATGATGCTGAAAGAGCACTTTGTCAAGTTTTAGAACATCCAGATAAATGTCCTGGTGATAGCGTTATTCCTGCATGTGATCTAAAGTTTACTACTTGCGAAGAATGCATGCAAAGACAGGAAGAAGAAGTAAACGAAGTAGGAAAACGACATGAAAATTTAATTCCAATAATGGAACTCGAAAAACAGCAAAAAGGCAAAGTTTCATTCATTAGAGGAGATTATAAGGTTATTAGAAGATTATTAGACATGGGAATAACAATTGGGGCATCAATCAGTGTTATAAAAATAGCTCCATTAAGTGGACCTGTAGAAGTAGCAATCAGAGGCTCAAAATTAGCCATAGGACGAGACATAGCATGTAATGTTTTTGTAGAGTTAATTCAAGATTAAATTAAGGAAGAATCATCAATGAACAAATTAACAAAGACAGAGAAAACCAATAAATCAACAGAATCAGAAAATATTAAAGAATCATTAGATGATACCGATATGACTATAGCATTAGCAGGAAATGCAAATGTCGGTAAAAGTGTAATATTCAATGAACTCACAGGATCGAATCAGATCGTTGGAAACTGGCCAGGAAAAACTATAGAACGAGCTGAAGGCAAACTACATTTTGAAGGCCAAAATATTCATGTAATCGATCTACCGGGAATATACTCTTTCTCCACCTACTCGATGGAAGAAATAGTATCAAGAGAGTACATAGCATTTGAAAAACCTGATGTCGTTATCAATGTAGTTGATGCAGCAGTATTAGAGCGTAACCTATTTTTCACAACACAACTCAAAGAAATGAACGTACCCCTGGTTGTGTGTATCAACCAAATAGATATAGCAAAACAAAAAGGAATAGTTATTGACACAGGAAAACTTTCAGCTGCTTTAGGTGTTCCGGTTGTAGCAACTGTAGCCATAAGAGGGGAAGGTTTACACGAATTGATGGAAGCCGTAAACTCTGTTGCACATAATAAATCTGAAAACAAAATTACCACATTAGAATATGGTGCAGAAGTTGAAACAAGAATAAAATCTTTAACCAACCGAATTGAATCAGAAAATCTCAATTTAGGATATCCATCTCGATGGGTTGCAATAAAATTATTGGAAAACGATCCAGAAATAAGGAAATTAGTTGAATCAAAAGCAAAAAATGTGGTCCACTATTCTTATAAGCTAGCAAAAGAAATTGAAAACATTCATAAGGAGCCATCATTTTCAGTTATTGCTGCTGAAAGATATTCTCTTGCAAATAGAATTGCAAGTGGAGCACAAAAACAAACTGAAATAGAAATTACATTTTCAGAGAGATTGGATAAAATTGTTACCCATAGGATATTTGGTTATGTTACTTCTGCAATTGTGATTGGTGGATTGTTATTATGGACATTTGTAATTGGTACTAATCTTTCAAATTTACTTTCTGATGCGTTTAGTTTTTTCACACCTGTAGATCCTCAAGTTAGCGGTACATTTGTAGCTATTCTTTGGAATGGTGCATTTGGTGGTATAGTAGCAGGAATTACACTTGTTATACCTTTTGTTATACCTTTTTATATAATGTTGAGTCTTATTGAGAATTCAGGAATTTTAACAAGGGTTGCTTTCATGATAGACAGCGCCATGCACACTATCGGTTTACATGGAAAAGCATTAATTCCCTTAATTTTGGGTTATGGTTGTAATGTTCCAGCTATAGATCAAACTCGTATATTAGAAACACGACGTGAAAGATTACTAGCATCCTATGCCGTTACTTTTGCACCGTGTGCTGCTAGGACTATTGTAATTTTAGGTCTGGTTGCAATATACGTTAGTGTTTGGTGGGCTATAGCACTTTATGCAATAGATATTCTTGTTATATTTACATTAGGAAGAGTTGCTTTAAAGGTGGTTCCTGGAGAAACAACAGGATTAATTATGGAAATGCATTCATTTAAAATTCCATCTCTCTCTGTTGCACTTAAACAGACTTGGGTAAGAACAAAATCATTAATCTATTTCGTTTTCCCAATATATATCCTGGGTAGTGCAATTTTGCAAGGATTATACGCTTATGGTGTTCTCAATCCTGTGAATTATATTTTAGCACCAATAACAGTTTATTGGTTAGGGCTTCCAATGATAACAGGTATACTCCTAGTATTTGCTGTGATTAGAAAAGAGTTTACACTTTTAATGCTTGTGGCATTATTTGGTACCCATCTTGCAGGTGTTTTAACCCCTACACAGTTTATAATACTGGCACTGGTGGGAATGTTATTCACCCCATGTTTATCTGTACTTTCAAAATTAGCTCTTGAATTTAGTTGGAAAGCCTCAGGAACAATAGCTGTGGCCAATTTTTTCACTGCAGTAATAATTGGAGGAGTAGTATATAGGATAATTGGATTATTCTAATCCTTCTCATTTTTAAAAAAATTTAATTGATGTCTATGAATCTATGATAATTGTAAAACTGGATTAAGGTAAGTATAATCCTATTCATTCATTCAAATTAATAATATTGTTCTATTAATTACAAAAATAATCGAAAAAATATTTTTTCTAACGAAAATATATATGTTCCAAATTCAAATCTAATAGAATAGTTTTCAAGTTTACTTGTTAAAATATATTAAATTCAAAAGTATTTAGAAATTTAAAAAAAATCTTAAAGAATATAATAACATTAATTCTTGATTTTTATAAAAGGTGATCTATTGAAATTTAATCGTTTAACTAATCCACTAAGCATTATTGGAATAATTATGGTAATTATTAGTATTCTAATTATTTTTGTGCATTCACTTGATAATCTTGCTTTGCAATTTACGTATCCATTTTTGATGGGTTCGTCTCAGGGAAAAGCCATAATATTCTTCTTCTTAATGGGTAGTTTGCTTATTTTGAGTCAATTTGTTAAGGATTCAACTAGAATTGCCAATTCGAAATACGCGTCTAAATCTGGAAATTATTATCTTAAAACAATAATTGTTCTAGTTTTTTGTACATTTATCCTGGGACAAATATTTGAAATTTGGATAAGAGTAAGATTAGGTGTTCCTATATTCACTACCTTCGTTTCAACTTCTCCAAGTTTAAGTTCAAGTAGCATAATACATAGTCATGTTTTTAAATCCATGTTAGGACTTTTAATACATGATTCTGGATTGCAGGTACCTTCAAATATACATACTGGATTTTCTATAGCTCAATATATACCAAAATATGCTATGATAATATTTGCGGTTTTGCCAACTGTTTACATATTAGGACTTTTATCACTAGGTAAGAGAAATGATCTACAGAAAATTATATTAATATTTGGAATATGCACTGCAATGATTGGAATGGTTGACGGTGGACTATTCTCAACACCAGCACTTTTAGGATTTGCCATCCTTATAGGAAGCTTTTCAATACAAAAACCATTTTCAATCAAAAATCTTATTAAACCATCAACGGTTATGATAATACTCTTAGTTATAAGAGTTTTAATAGGATTAGCCGGCAGTAGTCCTGAATATTATGAAGTAACTGTATTAGGGGGACATGGCGAAATACCATTACAAGGATTTAATGTTACAAATGAACAAATTGTTGGAAATGCAACCATAATAACAGTATCCTCAAAAATGGATGAAATGACATTTTTCAACCAAGTATTCAAAGAATACAACGGTAAATATCCTGCTTTCTTTGTTTCATGGAATATTTATTCATATTTCTAAAAGATCAAATTAATATAGAAAAAATGATTATAAAAACTAAAATCACAATCAGTAAAACTCTATGCCAAACCAATTATTGGGGGGGCTTAATTATAATTAAGTTTTTTCCCTCTTTAATTTGATATCCACAAGCGTTATGAAGGTTTAAAACTCTTTCGACTATTTAAAATGCGATAATAAAATTTTCCTTTATTTAATTTTTTATCTGGACAAATTAAGCATAACTTCAATCTCCTGAAAATCAGAGCACATAAACTAGAAAGAGCTTCATATTCCAATATTAACATGTTTTGTGTCTAAACAAATTTCCATATACATCACCTCATTTAAGTATAAATAACATTGAACACTTTCATGATAAAATGTGTAAAAAATAGATAGAAATTAAAAGATATACAAAAAAGAATTCAAGATAATGGAATATGCCAACTTTTATAAATCATTCCATTAAATTAAACATGAATATTTTGATAATAAAATTCATTTAATACTGAATGTACCTATAATAATTTTGACATTTATACTGAGGGATAAAATGATCTGGAATAAAGAAGCAGAATGCATGTCTGATGATGATAGAAAAGATTTACAGCTTAAAAGATTGAAATCTGCCGTTAAAAATGCTTATGATAATGTACCCTATTATCGTAAACGTTTTAATGAGTTGAACATAACCCCTGATGATATTAATACTCTTAAAGACATTGAAAAACTTCCTTTCACAACCAAAGATGATCTAAGAGATGCGTATCCATTTGAAATGTTCGCAGTCCCAAGAAAGCAAATAGTAGAGGTACACACTTCATCAGGAACAACAGGAAAACCAACAGTATCAGGATACACTAGGGGCGATATTGAAATCTGGAGCGAAGTAATGGCAAGAGGCTTATCCATGGCTGGAGTAACAGATGAAGATATCATTCAAAATACACATGGATATGGATTATTTACAGGCGGTTTTGGAGTGCACTATGGAGCTCAGAAAATTGGTGCCACAGTTATTCCAATATCAACTGGACAGACAAAACGACAGATTGAAATTATGCAGGACTTTGGAACAACTGTAATGATTTTCACCCCCTCTTATGGACTTTATCTTGCAGAAGAATTGGAAGAGGAGGGAGTAGATATAAAAGATCTTGATTTTAAAGCCATTGGCTTTGGTGCCGAGATGTGGACTGAAGAAATGCGCCAAGAGATTGAAAAACGATTTAATGCACCGGCATATAATATTTATGGCCTCACAGAAATAATGGGACCCGGAGTAGGTTTGGAATGTAGTGTACAAGACGGATTACATCTTTTTGAAGATCATTTTTATCCAGAAATAATTGATTCTGAAACACTTGAAACATTACCCGAAGGCAATAGGGGAGAATTAGTTTTAACAACATTAACACGTGAGGGAACCCCATTAATTCGTTTTAGAACTAAAGACATCACCATTCTTAAGAGGGGCAAATGTGGCTGTGGAAGAAACCTAGTTAAAATGGATCGAGTTACAGGCCGTACAGATGATATGCTTAAAATTAGAGGAGTATCTGTATTTCCTTCACAGATTGAAAAGGCACTTTTAAGAATAGATGGGTTAGAACCCCATTACCAAATAATTGTAACACGACCCCATTTAATGGACGAATTAGAAGTAAGGGTTGAAGCTTCAGAAGGATTGTTCTCGGATAAAATTAAGGAACTTGTTGGTATTAGGTTAAGGTTAGAAAATTATATACACGACGAGATTGGTTTAAGAGTTAAAGTAACATTAATTGAGCCTAAAACTTTACCCAGAAGTCAAGGAAAAGCTATCAGAGTTATAGATAAAAGGAAATTATAATAATAATTGATAGAATGATTAGAACCATTATTAACTATCAAAACCAAAAAAGGGGTTCATGATATGAAAATAAAACAGTTGTCAATATTTTTGGAAAATAGGAAAGGAAGGATGAAAAAGGCACTTGATGTGCTGGAGAATGGTGGAGTTAGTATAAGGGCCTTATCAATTGCAGATACTTCAGATTTCGGGATTTTAAGGTTGATAGTTCCTGAACCTGAAAAAACCAAAAAGTTGTTAGAAGACAACAATTTCATAGTGAAAATTGGAGAAGTAATAGCTGTGAGAATGCCAGATAAACCAGGAGGATTGGGTAGGGTCCTCGGGATTCTCGATGAAAATAACATCAACTTAGAATATTTATATGCATTTGTAGAAGAAAAAGATGAAATGGCCATTGTACTTCTACATCCTGAAAATATTGATGCAGGAATCAAATCTTTAGAATCTGATGGTGCAGAAGTTGTTTCCGCTCAAGAAATATATGGTCTTTGATCATATTTTTTTCTTGTATAATTATTTGGATGTTAAATTAATCCATCTATTTTGATTAAATAAAAAAAAGGTGGGGTTAATTATTCGTTCATTATTATTTCCCCATTCATTGCATCTACATAAAGTGCTCCAACACTCTTTTTGGTATCGTATAGGTTCACATTATAAACCCATGTATGTTTGTTATTTGCTGTCCACTTGAAAAGGTCGGGTTTACCTGCAAAAACATCATTTCCAGTTAATTCTTTTTCTGCCTCTACTGCATTAATTTGAGCTTGTTTAGGAGATATTTTTACCTTTGGAGTGCTATTTTGGTTAGTGTTGTTGGTATTATTGGTGGTTTTTATAGTTTTGATATTATTAGTATGAGTTGGGTTTTATTTGAGTAGTATTATTGGTGTTATTAATGGTTAAATTATCATTTGCACTGCTTTGAGTAGAAAAAAGGTAAACTCCCCCAATTAAAACCAATAATATAATTAAAATCAAGGCAATAATCTTATAGCCCATAATTCAACTCCTTTTACTTAAATAATTTGTATATCATTAATTAACATTTTTTAATGAATACAAATATTCCTCTTCCATATTTCTGGGTTATAATCGCATCAATATCTACTTTAAAATGTAAAAGTTTTAATATATAAAATTTTCTTAATAAAAAAAAATTAAATAATTCCAGATTTAACAAAATTAAATCCACTTTCAAAAGCCCTTAAATTAATATCTAAACTATTTTTAGGCAAATTTTCTTTCATAGAATCTATTATAATCTCTTTTTTGAGTGGAAATCCATTTATTGCAGTTGCTGATCCTAGCATGACCATGTTCATTGATAATGGATGACCCGATTCAATTGCAATTTTATTGGCATCTACAACATAGACTTCCCTAGATCTGTTGTTAAGTTCTTCGATTATAATTTCGATACTGGGATAGGATATTTCACTTTCTCGGAGGTTAAAAGGATATATTGGAGATTTATTTACAATCACAGATGTTTTATTGCTTATCTTAGGAATAGCACGCAGTGCTTCAACAGGTTCGAAGGATATTAAAATATCAGAAGAACCCTTTTCAATAATTGGATTATAAGAATCCCCAATCTTTAATTCTGTTGATACTCCCCCACCACGTTGGGCCATACCATGAACTTCGCTCATAACCACTGGCATGCTACTTTTCATTGCAGCTTCACCAATAACTGTTGAAGTTTTAATAATACCTTGTCCTCCAACTCCTGAAATATAAATGTTGTAAGGTTTCATTTGATTCTCCATAACTGTATTAAATATTATTTCTTTATTCCTATAGCTTTTTCAGGACATACTTGTACACATACATTGCATTTATTGCATAACTGTGGATCAATATGTACAGTTCCATCTTCATCAGTAAAGATGGCGGTACAAGAAAGTTCTTCTAAGCAAACAGAACATGCATCACATTTATCTCGATTCACTTCGAGGAGCTTATCACTACGTTTGCCTTTCTTAATCAACATACATGGATGTTTAGAGATTACAACCGAAACACCCTCAAATTCCAGTGCCTCTTTAAATGTTTGCTGTGACTTTTTAACATTTAAAGGGTTAATTGTCCTTAAAAATTGGACACCGGTAGCTTTCACTATTTCTTCTATTGAAATTTCAGGTGATTCTAATCCCATACCATCTACAGGCAGGCCCGGATTTGGCTGACCTCCTGTCATTGCAGTTGTTCGGTTATCTAAAATAACAAGTACGAATCTGTCTTTATTATGAACAGCATTTATAAGAGGAGGAATTCCAGCGTGAAAGAAAGTAGAATCCCCTATAAAACTTACAATACTCTGATTTGTAGCTTTTGAAAACCCGCAGCTAGTTCCAATAGAGGAACCCATTGATAATAAGTAATCTGCAGCATTATAAGGGGAAGACACTCCCAGTGTATAACATCCTATGTCAGTTGGATATATAACATTTTCAAGCTTTAGAAGTTTTACAGCACTCTTAACCGAAAAATATGCAGCCCTATGAGGACACCCAGGACAAAGAGTTGGTGGACGTTCAGGTAATTTAATTTGGGATTCATTTGTACTGTATTTTATGAGATCCTTGTCCAAAACCTTTTCCATCGCGTCAATAATAATATTTGGACTGTACTCATATACCATGGGAAGTGTACCATCTAATTTTCCATGTACAATCTTTTTCAATCCATTTTTACCGATTATAGAAAGTACTTCATTTTCCATTATAGGATCAACTTCTTCCACAACAACAACAGTTTCAAGGTCTTCTATAAATTTAAGCACCAATTCATCGGGAAATGGATATGAAAGTGCTAACTTTAAAACATTTACTTCTAACTGGTTTTCCACTATTACATCCATTACATAGTTGAATGCCCCACCACTAGTTACAACACCAACTTTACCTTTTCTATTAATTATTTGATTTAATGGGGAGTTATTGGTAACCTGTTTCAAGTTATCCATTTTTTCCACCAGTACTTTGTGCATAACCATGGCTGTAGATGGTACTGGAACAAATCTTTTAGGATCCCTTTTAAAGAAACCTTTCTTCTTTGGTTCCGAAACAACACCCGTATTTACAACCCCTCTCATATGGGAAACCCTTGTTGTTGTCCTCATTAAAATGGGTATTTTAAATTGTTCAGAAAGATCATAACTGTATTTCATGAGATCCTTAATTTCTTGCGGATTTGATGGTTCAACCATTGGGATATTTGCAATTCGTGCATAATGACGATTGTCCTGTTCATTCTGGGATGAGAACATTGAAGGATCATCTGCAGATAATATGACCATACCTCCCTCAACACTCGTGTATGGGACGCTCATAAAAGAATCAGAAGCTACATTTAAACCTACGTGCTTCATAAAGGTAAATGATCTTACTCCTGAAACTGATGCTGCAGCTGCTACCTCAAGGGCAACCTTTTCGTTGGTTGAAAATTCAAAATAAATTCCTGCATCTTCTGCAATTTTTGAAAAAACATCACCTATCTCAGAAGATGGAGTACCCGGGTAGGTAGCTGCTATTCCAACTCCAGATTCTAAAGCCCCCCTTACAGTGGCTTCATTACCTAACAAGAACAGGTGTTCATTTTTTTTTGCTTTTAAAACTTCTTGTATATTCATAATAATCACTAAAATATATTCATTTATAATTATTGGGATGGTTCATTATGGATTTAATGATTATATCCGATTAAACATTTAATCAATTCATAAGATTTAGATAGTTATTGATTTACATTCGTAAATTTTATTTAAAAATTTATTTAATGGGATTCTATTCCAATTTATTTTAGAATACATTTATATCTATAACCTTAGGCATTATGCGTTTGGATATAATGATATATTATTATAAAAATAAAAATAATTAAACAATTTATATATTATATTAGATGGAGATTGTTTGATTTAAAAGTTATTCTAAAAATATGTTAAAAAAAACTAAAATCAATGATATTGAAGTGGAATACGAAGTAATCCATAGAAATGTTAAATATGCACGATTAGAAATAAAAACGGATATAATACGCTTGATCATGCCTTTTAATTATAATAAAGACGAAGAAATTATTAAAAATCATGAAAAATGGATTTATAAAAAACTCAGCCGTATCAGAGCATCACAAAAAGAAGCAGATAATAAAGAACTTAATTTATTAAGAACTAATAAAGAGTTTAGGGCCATGGTTTTATTATTTATTGATGAATTATCAAAAGAGTTGAAAGTAAACATTAATAAAGTCTACTTCAAACGGATGAAAACCCGCTGGGGAAGTTGCAGCTCTAAAAAGAATATCAACATCAATATTTACCTAATGCATTTACCTTCCTACCTAATTGAGTATGTTGTTTATCATGAATTAGCTCATCTCGTTGAAATGAGGCATAATAAAAAATTCTGGAATATAATATCCAATAAATATCCCAATTATAAAAATATGGAAGATGAACTTTTAATTTACTGGCTTTTAGTGAGGAAACTCATTGACAACAACGCTTAAACTATTTTTAAACAGTTTAAAAAATGATTTAGAATTAATAATTTTAAAGATTTAAATACGATTTATAAATTATTTATAATATATAAACAAATATCATATTAACACTAGAATAAAAATAATTCATAGAACCGTTTAATGGCTTAAAAGCATTAGCATTGAGTTTTGAACTTATAATGAATCTTTTTTAAGTAGATTTTCGATAAAAATGTGGAGATAGAAATGATAAAGGTCAATATTTTAAGACAAAACCCTGAAAAAGGTGAAATCGCTCATATAGAAAGTTATAACGTCCAAGAGCAGGATAAAATGAAGATATTGGATGCGTTAAACTATATCAATCAAAGATATAATGCAGATATTGCTTACAGATGTTCTTGTAGAGCTGGTCAGTGTGGATCTTGCGCATTAAAAATGAATGGTAATGTTGTTCTGGCATGCAAAGCTGAAATAGTTGAAGATGCACTTTTAGAACCACTTGATTTTGATGTTATCAAGGATTTAGTTGTTGACAGGTCAAAATTCGATGAAAAAGTTGGTGAATTAGGCCTATACTTATCTGGTGATTGTGCCATTCCAGAATGTCCTGCAATTATAAATCCTGAAGAGTATGCCGATACTAAAAAGATTAGAAGTTGTATCGAATGTTTATCATGCATTTCATCGTGTCCTGTTGTTAAAGAAACTAAAGAGTTTGCTGGACCATACTTCATGCGTTACATCTCCAAGTTTGCATTGGATCCGAGGGACTGTGAAGATCGTGCAAGTGAAGGATTTGATGAGGGACTGTACTGTTGTACCTCTTGTGGAAAGTGTGTGGAGGTCTGTCCAAAGGAGATAAATACATTCGGAGCAGCAATTGAAAAACTAAGAGAAATTGCTTGTAAAGAAGATATTGGACCATTACCAGTACATAGGGATGTGAAAGAACTTATTAAGAGTACTGGAAGATCTGTGCAACCCATGGGGAAAGGTCCATATGGGGAAGGGTTTATAAAAGCTGTTTCAGATGATAAAATAGATAACAACAGTCCATTTGAAGATAAAACACTAATTACCTCTAGAAAGCATAAAAGACAGAAAATTGCCCTATTTACTGGTTGCATGGTCGATTACCGACTTCCGGAAATAGGAGTAGCCCTACTTAAAGTCATGGAATACAACGATGTCGATGTTGTTGTACCAAAAGATCAGGTCTGCTGTGGTTCACCACTACTTCGAACCGGACAAACAGATGCAGTTCCAGATGTTGTTAAAAGAAATCAGGAAGTTTTCAAGGATTATGATACCATTGTGACGGTTTGCGCTGGATGTGGCTCAACCCTTAAAAATGACTACCCGAAGTATGGTGTTAACTTGAATGTAATTGATATTAGTGAGTTCTTGGCTGAAAGGTTGAATACAAAAGATATGAAACCACTGAACATGAGAGTAACATATCATGACCCTTGTCATCTAATAAGAGGACAGGGAATAAGTAAAGAACCCAGAGAAATTCTCAGAAAGATAAAAGGACTCGAATTTGTTGAAATGGAAATACCTGATCAGTGTTGTGGTGCTGGTGGAGGAGTACGTGCAGGGAAACCAGAAATTGCAGCAGGATTAGGGAAAAAGAAGGTGGACATGGTTAAGGATCTTGGTGTCGATGCTGTTGTAACCATATGCCCATTTTGTGAATACAATATTAGAGATAGCCTTGAAAAAGCCGGCATTACCAATGTTAAGGTGTTAAATATACTGAAACTTCTTGAAATGGCTTATTCATAATATTATGAAAAGACATTATCACGTTTAATTAAAATTTACGAGTTGTGAAATATGATCTATGTGGTGTTTGTAGAACCAGAAACTCCGGGAAATATAGGTTTTCTTGCAAGGACCATGAAAAATTTTGGTCTCACAAATTTGGTGTTAATAAATCCATGTAAACTTGAAAATGAAAGTTATTATCAGGCCATGCATGCAAGGGATGTTGTAAGTAACTTACAAACATACGATTCTTTAAAAGAATTTCTGATTCTTAAACAAATTGATTCAGCGGTTGCAACAACAGGAACTGCTGGTGGAAGTTACAATATAGCAAGAATTGCAGTAACTCCTGAACAACTTGCAGATTCGATTAGTTATAATGGTAATTTGGCCCTGATATTTGGTCGAGAAGGAAATGGACTTTCAAATAAAGAAATAGCACTTTGTGACGTAATTGTAAGCATACCTACCCATGAAAATTATCCAATATTAAATATAACTCATGCAGCCGCCATAATATTCTATGAACTGTTTAAGAGAGAAAAATCTTATCATGTAGATCGGCTTGAAGCAGCCACATGTGCTGAAAAAGAAAGTTTGATGGATTATATGGACGAAATAATTCTTAAACTTGGATATCCACCACATAAAAGTAATAATGCGTCTCTTGTATTTAAAAGAATAATTGAAAGGGCATTTATATCTGGACGTGAAGCACATACATTGAAAGGGACATTGAGAAGAATAAAATCTAGAATTAAAGAAATAAATAGCAAAGAGGAATTATGATGTTTCTAGGAATAACTCCCTTTGATATAATCGTGATCATTGTAATCGTATTATTGGTTATAATGCTTCCAATTATTTTAAAAATGAGGATTAACTCTTCAATAGCTAATTATACGTTCCAGATTGAGAATATGGTTAAGGAATCTAAATTGAAACTCAAAAAGATTTCTATTGAAAAGGGAAATCCTGGAAATGATCCCACAGCAGCCATTGATAATTTCATGGAATTCTTCATTGTTCCGCCCGTATCATTGGACCCTGCAGGAATAATGAACAAATTTGAAAGCATATTAGATTTGGGAGAAGAGAAATTTCAACACATGACAAAAACCATTGCTCCAAATGCCGATGATGAATGGAAATCTAATATTACCATGACCTTAAAAGCCACACTTGGTATTAACGGTGTTGCAAAGATGGTAAGACATAATTTGGAACTTTCAAAGAAAACTGGAAATCTACAAATACTTTTGATGCTTCAAATGGGACTTCCAATGATCATGAGATTAGTTAAGGCAGAATATGAGGGTGTGAATACTTTCTCTGATGGAAATCCTGTTGGAGATGGTATAGGACCTTTAGTTGCTGGTATGTTTATGGAAGAATTGTCCGATGATGAATTAGAATATTTTGAAGATATTGTAATTGGCAAGAAAATGGTGGATGGGCATGAAATAATTATCATTCGTGCCAAAGGTCCTGGTGCCAGAGTAGGAAAGATAGGAAAAACCGTAAATCGCTTAATAAACGAAAAAGGTATTAAGCGATTAATTACTGTTGATGCTGCACAGAAGCTCGAAGGTGAAGAAACTGGATCTGTTGCTGAAGGAATAGGTGTAGTTATCGGAGGATTTGGAGTGGATAAATGGCTTATTGAAGAGCAAATGGTTAAAAATGATCTTGAGGTCGATGCCATAATTGTCAAAATGGGACCAGAGGAAGCAATGTGTCAAATGACTCAGAAAATATTGGAATCTTCAAAAAAAGCTTTAGATGTACTTAATAATTCAATATCACTCTCAGAACCAGGAACTAAAATTATTGTACTGGGTGTTGGTAACAGCTGTGGAGTACCTAACATAGTCAAAGATATAACTAAGATAAACATAAAAGAAGATATCAAAAAAGGAAAACGAGGGCATTAAATGGCCATTCTAAGTGACAAGGATATAAAAGAACATTTAAAATTAGGCAAAATAGTTATTAAACCTTTAAAAGAACCTGAAAAGCAGATTCAACCATCTTCAGTAGATTTAAGGATTGGAAATGAGTTTAAGAGCTTCAAAATAATAAGAAAACCATGTATTGATCCAATGGACAAATCAGACATTGACGGATATATGGAATCATTTTATATAGAAGAAGGACAACCCTTTATAATTCATCCCGGTGAATTTGCACTTGCCACTACTTACGAAACTGTAGAACTTCCCAATGATCTTGTTGCAAGAGTAGAAGGTCGTTCATCAATGGGAAGGTTAGGAATTACTATGCATGTTACAGCGGGCTACATAGACCCTGGTTTCTGTGGTAAGATAACTCTGGAAATTTCGAATATTGGAAAAATGCCTGTTGCACTATACACCGGACAGAGGGTTTGTCAAATAGTATTTGAAACAATGACATCACCTGCAGAGCGTCCATATGGACATCCTGAGCGCGATAGTAAATATATGAACCAAAGTCGCCCGGTTACCAGTAAGATTAAACATGATTATGAACTGATCAGGGGATCTACACTGATTAAGGATTAAATTAAAACATTTACAACTAAAACCAATTATTTGATTTTATTTTCGAGGGATTTTTACAATGACAGATAGTAAGGTAATGAACATAGCAAAGAAAAGAGGATTTCTATGGTCTTCATTTGAAATATACTCTGGATCAGCAGGATTTTTTGATTACGGCCCATTAGGTGCCATATTAAAAAGTAATATTATTGAGAAATGGAGAAAATATTACATAATACAGGAAGGTTTCTATGAAATAGAATCTCCAACCATAATGCCAGAGGAAGCTTTAAAAGCGTCTGGACATGTAGACCATTTTACAGATCCTATGACCGAGTGTAAGGAGTGTATGGAAGTTTATAGAGCAGATCATATCATTGAAGATGTTATTGATCAAGAGGTTGAAGGTCTTGAAGATCAAAGGCTGACTGAAATCTTATCAGAAAATCAGATAGTATGTCCTAAATGTGGTGGTCATTTAACTCATGTATGGAGTTATAATTTAATGTTCCAAACACTTATCGGCGCAAAAGGTAAAAAAACAGGATATATGCGTCCTGAAACAGCGCAGGGAATATTTATACCATTTAAAAGACTTTTAAGATTCTTTAGAGGTAAACTACCATTTGGAGTAGTTCAGATTGGTAAGGCATATCGTAATGAGATTTCTCCACGTCAAGGAATTATCAGACTTCGAGAATTCACACAAGCCGAGGCAGAGATATTTGTTGATCCATTAATCAAAACACATCCCAAATTTGATAAATTTGCAGATGATACATTAACACTATTCTCTGCTGAACAGCAGATGAACAGCAGAGAACTTGAAAAAATTAACGCAAAAAAAGCCGTTGAAGAAGGTATAATATCTAGCGAAATATTAACTTATCAACTATGCTTAGCCGCAAGGTTCCTGTCTGACCTTGGAATTCCTTCTGATGTAATAAGATTTAGACAACATCTTCCAACCGAGATGGCCCACTATGCAATTGACTGCTGGGATGTTGAAGTTCAAACAGATAGATTCGGATGGATTGAGATAATAGGTATCGCTGATAGAACTGATTTTGATTTAAAATCTCACAGCACCCATAGTAAGGAAGATCTGAGTGTTTTTATAGAGTATGACAAACCAAAAACCATAACCAAACTAGGTGTAAAACCAGATATGAAAAAATTCGGTCCTCTCTTCAAAGGAGATGCTCCTAAAATATTAGATTCCCTAAAAAATTTAGATGCCACTGTTATCAAAAAAGGATTTGATGAAGAGGGTAAATTTAAATTAGAAATTGAAGGCAAAATCTATGAAATAACTCCAGATATAATCAGTTTTGAAGAACTTGAGGAAATTATTCGTGGAGAAAAGGTACTTCCACATGTTATTGAACCATCTTATGGAATTGACCGTATTATCTACTCTGTACTACTTCATTCCTATAAAGAAAATGAAGATAGAACTTATCTAAAACTAGAGAAAGAGATAGCACCTATTGGTGTCAGTGTTTTTCCACTTGTAAACAAGGATGAACTTGTTGAAACTGCAAATAATATAAGAGACGAATTAAGAAATCATGGCATAATAGCTGAGTATGATGGATCAGGCACTATTGGACGTAGATATGCACGAGCAGACGAAATAGGTGTACCTTTCGCCGTGACAGTGGACCATGAAACACTTGAAAACCATACTGTGACAATAAGAAATAGAGATGACTTGAAACAGGTTAGAAAACCAATAAAAGATATTTACAATATTTTAGTTAATTTATTGGAAGGCAGAATAGATTTTGAAGATATCTGAATTTTTAACTTTCCTTTTTAAATTTTTTTTATAGGAATATTATTAGGATGTTAAAAATAAATTAGATACTATATATTAACTCCATTAATAGCGCTTAAAAGGTGATAATATGATAGATGCCCATATACATGCAGATACAAGACCATATGAAGATTTTGAAAAGATGGCTATTGCAGGTGTTGATACAGCGGTTAGTTGTGCACATGATCCTATGAGAATGTCTACATCTGAAGTTGTTTTAGATCATATACACAGAATTATGGAAAATGACACCAAAAGGGCAGCTGAGAATGGAGTAAAATTATACTCGGCTGTTGGTGTTCATCCAAGAAGCATATCATTTGATTATGAAATTGTTCTTGAAAAGCTTCCAGAACTTCTTGAAAATAAAAATGTGGTTGCTATTGGAGAAATTGGACTTGAGAATGGTACAAAACTGGAAAAGGAAGTATTCATTAAACAATTAAACCTTGCACAAGAACTTAACATTAAAGTTATAGTCCATACACCAAGAACGAATAAAAAAGAAATTACAGAATTAACAGCCACTATAATAGAAGATAATATTGATACAAGCCTAGTATTATTAGATCATGTAGATAAATCTATAATAAGACGAGTTTTGGATTTTAATGGGATTCTAGGACTGACTGTTCAACCCCAGAAGATGACTGCAGATGAAGCAGTTAAAATGATGGAGGAATATGGTTATGATAAATTTGTTTTGGATAGTGATATGAGTTCCTCTCCATCTGACCCTTTATCAGTTCCTAAAACAGTTCATAAACTTAGACTTTCAGGTTTGGAGCCTGAAGATATTAAAAAAGTATCTTACAGTAATGCTGCAGAGTTTTACAAGATATGATAAAGAAATATTCAAGTCTATTGTCATCCAAATTTATATTTTAAATGATCTAGTGCACCTAATTTACTAACACAATTAGCAGCAGATTCATTTCCTGATTTTAAACATTCATTAAGACTTTTTTTTTGATGAAATGATGCTATAAATCCTGCTGCAAATGAATCACCTGCACCTGTTGTATCAAGAACATCTGGTTTATTTGCCGGATAATGAATCTGACCCGATTTATTAAAAACAATCGCTCCTTTATTCCCCATTGTAACAACTACCAATGGTACTCCCGTTTCAACAAGTTCCAAAGCACCATCATAACATCCCATATCCGTTAGTATTGTGACTTCTTTTTGATTTAGAAACAATATATCGGTTCTTTTAAGTATCTTTTCAAGATTATCTAAACCATAAGAGGATAATAGGGCACCAGGATTGAAAGATAATAAGTTGGCATATTTAGAAGCTTCTTCAACAACTTCAATGTACATGCCGGTTATATGTAGTATTTCTGAATGTTTAATGTGAGTAATATCTTCATTTTCGAGTTTAAATTTAGAATTTGCTCCCATAAATGTATAAATAGACCTTTCACCCTCTGGTTCGACAGCTATAAATGCCATTCCAGTTTTTTCGTCAATAGGCACTAATCTGTCGGTATTAATATTTTCCTGTTTAAATTCTGATAGAATATATTCTCCATATTGATCTTTTCCAATTCGTGCCATTATACCTGCGTTTAAACCCAGACGAGACACTTCCACTGTGAAGTTAGCTGCTGATCCCCCAAGGGATATATGAAGTTTTTCAATATCTACCTCATCATCAGCATCAGAAAAACGAGATACATTCATTAAAAAATCGGTGTTGCATGTTCCAAGTCCAAGAACATCTAATTTGGGATTTTTCATGTTTTACTCCCATGTTGAATATTAAAAAAAATGTTTAAGTTGTTAAAATATGTCATTCAGGAAGTAATCCGACAAATTTCTTTATTCTGCCTACTATACCATCTTTATTTGGTTCAATAGGCTTATAATCTTTTCCTAATAGATCAGCTGCAAGTTGCATTACTGCATTACTTGTTGGGGATGAAGGGTTTACTTCTACAACCGATCTTCCAAGTGCCATTGATCTCTCAACTTCCCTATCGTATGGTATTAGACCTATCATTGGAACTTCAAGTATAGATTCTATCTCGTTTTCTGATAGTAAAAACTTATCATCGTACCACATGTTCAGTACAAAACCACTTATCGTTATGTTAAGCTCGTTGAAAAGAATTCTTATCTTTAGGGCATCAGCCACTGATGGCATGGTAGATTGAGTAACTAATATAGCTTCTGTATTCTCAGGAAGCCCTTCAAAGACGTTTGCATTAATCCCTGCTGGGAGATCCATTAAAAACATGTCCCCATATTCAGATATCTCATTCATTATCTTGTTCCATGAAATATAATTGGGATTTATATGTTTCAATGTTTCAAAATGAATTCCAGTTGGTACTACACGAATTCCCTGGTTAACTTCATAAACACATTCGTCTATTGATTTGTCACGTACAAGAACATCATGTAGCGTTACATCTGGATTTAAAAGCCCTGTTATGACATCTAAATTGGCCATAACTAGATCTAGGTCTAGCATGACAATTTCTTCTCCAAACAGCGACAGTGCAACTCCCAAGTTGAATGTTAATGATGTTCTTCCGACTCCGCCTTTTCCGGAAGCAAATGCTATGAATCTTGACATTTTATATCTTTTTCCAGCCTATAATATACCAATTGATTTAAATTATCTCCTACCAAGTAGGCCTTCAACAAGTTTTGAAATGACTCCTTTTTTGTCAGGTTCAATTGGTTGGTACTCTTCTCCTATTAAATCGGCACCTAACTGCATTATGGCATTGCTTGTTGGTGATTTGGGATTTTTAATAATTAATGGTTCACCAAATGCTGCTGCCCTACTAACTTCGGGATCGTCTGGAATAACTGCTATTACTGGTACTTCAAGTATGGTCTCAATTTCAGTAATTGTTAAGAAAGTTTTATCATGCTGCTCCCTGTTTATAACAACACCTATAATCTCAACACCAAGTTTGTTAGCAATGATCTTGGTTTTTAAAGCATCACTGATTGATGGTACTTCAGGAGTAGTAACTAATATCATTTCCTGAGCAGCTGCTATAGCTGCCAAAGCATCCTTCTCAAGTCCTGCAGGAGCATCTATAAGTAGTATATCGGTATTTTCAACTAATATTTCCAATGCACTTTCTAATCTTTCCATTTTAACTTTACGAAGACCTTCTAATGATATTCCTGCTGGAACTACTTTGACGCCTCCAGGACCCTCATATATGGCGTCTTCTATGGATGCTGCACCCGAAAGGACATCATGTAGTGTTACTGATTTTCCTTCCATTCCTAGGATGAGTTCGAGGTTGGCCATTGCAACATCTGCATCCAGTACGATAGTTTCTTCCCCGTAAGTTGCTAATGCAACACCTAAATTGGCTGTTATAGTTGTCTTCCCTACACCGCCCTTTCCTGAAGCAACTGTTATAACTCTTGTCATCTTATACCTCCTAACTAATCTCTACATTAATATTAAAATCATCTACAATTTCTGGATATTTTCTAAAACTCTTCCTTATCTCTATCTGTGATATTTCAATTATCTGTCTTTCCAGATTAGCTTTATTCGAATCGCCCATAATACGTGATAAAAATCCTTGGGATTCGGATTCTATTATAATATTAACTTTTCCTGTCAATCTTTCAGCATTATCAAGAAAGACCATAATCTCCGCACCCCTTATCTTGGGAATTGAAAGGGTAGATTTTTTGATCTTGTTCATTAGGGTTAGTTCTATTTTTTCAACATCTTCATCACTTACAGATCCACCTTTATATGATTCGAGTATGTTGGTCACATCCTCCTCTTGGATATCTTTGATCCCATACTTCTTCATTAGTTCGGATCTATCCATAGATGGTTTTGGACTATCTTCTTGTGATAATAATTCTGTATCTTTTTCAGTTGATTCTGGTGAATTTGAAATATCTTGAGAAGGTTTTTCATTGGAAACTTCTGATTCTGGTTCTTCAACTTCAGGTTCGACTGTATCAATTTCCGTATCTGATTTTGGAATGGTTTTATTAACAGATTCATTATCCGCTACCTTTTCAATCACAGATTCATTTTCTGCTACAGATTCTTTGATCGTTTCAGTCTTTTTGATTTCCGGAACCTCTTCTTTAACAGTTTTCTCATTTTCAATTTGATTAACTGTTTGTTTAACTGCCTCTGTTTCGGTTAAACTTTTTGACTCATTAGATGAGTTATTTGGAGATGGAACTATATTTTCTTGGGGTTTTGAAACGACTTCATTTTCAACTTTTTCTGCTTTAGGTTTTGAATTATTTTCTTTTAAAGCATCTGATACAGGTTTGGGTTTAGGGACTGCTTTAGGTTTTAGTTCTTTTTCTTCTGGTTTTTTAAATTTGTCAATCAGATCGTATGCATCTGAACCAATTATATATGGTTTGTTCATTTCCATGAAGAAATCTATTTGATTTGATCTTACATCGAAGACTTCAATTAGAGTTGTTCTATCTTCCATTGCAGATTTAATCTTCTCAATTGCATCTACCCTCGAATACCTAATGTAAGAAGCTGCAATTTCTTTGCCTTCTTTAAAAAGAATGAAACCTTCCTCAGAACCAGCTGTAATCCTTATAAATCCGTTATGTTTTTTGGATGATAGATCATTTAAAAGATCTGGAAATTTCAGTTCATCTGCATAACACATCGTGGAAGGTCTAGTTATTGGTAACTCCATTTATATCCCCCAATCTACCCGAATTGCAATCAATTTTATTTTGATCACCAATATATAAAATAATTAGTTTAAATCCTTACTTTTAATTTAATAAGGTTAAGTGAATATTGTTTTTCACTTCCTTATAAGTTTGATCTCGGGTGGAGTGATAATAATAATATTTTTACCATTTTTACAAAGTAATATAGCTTCTCCTCCAGTGTTATCCCTAAATGCTTTTAATTTTTCCCCTGCTAACTTAAATTCTTCGGGACTGTCCCTTTCAAGAGTGCTCATATCCATTATAATTGGATTTTTCTCGTCCTTGATCTGACTCAATGCAGAGTCAAAGTCATCAAAATTTTTAGCCTTCATTAATATAATTTCATAGAAAGAATGTTCTGGAACAATTATGGTTTCTTGTTCTTCTTTATTTTCTTTTTCTTCATCCATACCAATATTTTTCTTTATAATGTCCAATATGTCCGTCATTTCTTAAAATCCCCTATATGATCAATAATTACGTCCAGCAATCTTGATGCACCGCCATCTGTTACATCTACAGCTGGCAATTCATATTCATCCTCATAATTGTGAATTTCATTTTTATCAATAACATTTCTTAAATTAATTGATAATCCTACTACTTTAGTAGGCTCTAATGCTTCAATGGCTTTTACTTCAGATTTAATTCCTCTAGGTTCTCTGTAAGGATGGTTGGGTCTGTGACATACAATTGTTGCAGCAGGCATTGAACCTATAAGAATGGCTGCTGAAAGTCCCCTTGGATGTGGGTTGCCCTTTTCAGTTAGGCTAGATTGTCCTTCAATAAATATAATATCTGGATCTTTTTTCTCTTCCATATATTTGATTGAGCCTATAATAGCAGATGCAACATCCATTACTGAAAGACTACCAGCACGGAAGTTCATATCTACAGGTTGTTCAAATCCCATTTCATCGGTAGATATTACAACTGCAGTTAATCCCTTCTCTTTTGCTGCTTTACCTAACAACCTAGTTGTAGTTCTTTTTCCGCACTCCTGAGAAGTACCTCCAACGAATACCACAGGCGTTTTTGGGATATATTCAAGTTTTGGTAAAATTTCAGTGCACATGGGGGGTGCTGTCCCGAATATTTTTCGTATTACATCGAGACGAGGGCTTATCTCCTTTAGAATAACACCCTTAGCATTTGCAAATTTTATTAATCCTTCATTCTGGTTAATTGGTAGTGATCTGAATGATGTTACAACGTTCTTACCGTTGTCTATTGCCTCTACAGCATACTTTAATGCGGTTCCCTCAGCTCCTATTGGCAGCATTATAGCAACACTTTTGGCTTCGGTTTTTTCGAGTACTTCCTTTAAATCTTGAGAAATTATATTGTTACAGAATTTCATGCCCTGTTTTTCAGGATCATCATCTATGAAACCACATGCTTCAACACCTTCAAAATTAGAAAATTTTTCTCCTCCACCACCACATCCTATGATGATAAAGGGATTAAGATCTTGAATTTCTTGAAGAGAAGTTATAAAATACAAAGGATCACTCCTATAAATTTTAGTAAATTACTGTGAAACTTTACATTACCTATTTATTAAATAAATGTTAAACCAAGATATATACTTTGGGTAGATAACTCAATTCTATTGGTGGAGGCATAGTATGATAGAAAGAATACTTAAGGATTTAGGAAGGATCAACGGAGTAGATGGATCACTAGTTGTCGGAAAAGATGGTTTAATTATAGAGAGTGAAGTACCAGGAGATATTGATTCAGAACTGGTAGCTGCTATGGCATCTGCAGTTTTTGGTACAGCGGAAAGATCTGCAGAGGAAATGAAGCATGAACCATTACAGCAAGTGATGATAGAAGGAGAAAAAGGTAAAACCCTTATGATAGATGCAGGGGAAGGAATTTTAGTTGTAATAACTAGTATATCCATAAACCTTGGTTTAATAAGGATTGAAATGAGAAGAAGTGCTGAACGTGTAGTAGATATGTTGAGTTAAGTTTTAAATCAGTATTTTCTGAATTTAAGACATTTGGGGATGAAAAATTTGAGAAAACCCTACGTTATACTTATTGGAAGCGCATCAGGTATTGGAAAATCAACAATAGCCTCTGAACTAGCAAAGGAATTAGGAATTAAACATTTAATAGAGACAGACTTTATCAGAGCCATAGTCCGTGGGATAATAGGTCCAGATTATGCACCCGCACTTCACAAATCATCATTTGATGCTTATACAACACTTAGGGACAAAGAACGGTATGATGGTGACAGCGACGCATTGATCGAAGCAGGTTTTGAAGAACACGCCTCTTTTGTTATACCTGCTATTGAAAGAGTTATAAGAAGAGCCGTGGACGACTACGACGATGTTGTTATCGAAGGAGTTCACCTCGTACCGGGTTTTATTGATATTGATAAATTTAAAGAAGATGCATCGATACACTTTTTCATACTGACTGCAAACAAAGAGATTCATAAGGAAAGATTTGTTAAACGAGCTATGAAAATAAAACGTGGCGGTAAACACCTTGAATATTTCAAAGAAAACAGAATAATAAACGATTATCTAGTAAAAAGTGCTAACGAACATGGCATACCAGTTATTAATAATTTAGAGATCGACAATACTAAAAAAAGGATGCTGACCTTAATAAGAGAAATATGTAAAGTAATGCTTTTCAGACATACAGTTGACCAACTAGGAGAAGAAACATCCATTATACTTGAAAAATATGGTGGTAGAATAGTTGATGTTTCATATTTCCTTCCAGGATTTGGTGAACCACTGAAAAGGAATGTGAATGTGTTTGACCCTGTAGAAGCTAAGCGTTTTATTGACAAGTTGCAGGACACACCACAGAGAAAACATGACCTTGAAAATCTCTACAAACTTTCTGACAATATTCACAGTCACAAAATATGTGCTCCGGATAATGAAACATTAGATAATATGATCAAGGACCTGGATAAAAAGGGTTTTATTTATAGAGATAAGTCTAAAACTTCAGAATCAGAAAACCAATCTTAATTAATCAATATAATTTTATTGTAAAATTTTGATAATAAATCCCCAAATAAAATTAACCAGGAGAGTCCTAACTTGAATAATATTAAGACCGATTGCCCTGTTTGTAGAGGCAAAAATACGCTAGAAATGACCAGTAAAACTGAGAAGATACCATATTTCGGTGAAATTATGGAATCAACTCTTTTATGCGCCGAATGTGGATATAAACATTCAGATACCATATGTTTGGAGCAGAAAGAATCAGTGAGATATAGCCTTGAAATTAATAAAGATAATATTAATACACGTGTTGTTAAATCTCAGACTGCAACCTTAAGCATACCAGAACTTGGACTTAAAGTTGAGCCAGGCCCTAAATCACAGGGTTATGTGTCAAATGTAGAAGGTGTACTAAATCGGTTTGAGTCTGCTATTGCAACTGCAATTGGATGGGCTGAAGAAGAAGAAATCAAAGCTAATGCACTTAAAATACTTGAAAAAATTGATCATCTTAAAAATGGTGATGAAAAAGCTACACTAGTAGTCGAAGATCCGTTTGGCCATAGTATTATAGTTAACGATGCTGCTAAACACAGAAAACTTAGTGAAAATGAAATAAAAGAGCTTAATACCGGATTTTTAACCATAGATAAATAATTTTATCATCTTTACAGATTCATATGTTAAAATAGTTTAATTTGTACTAATTTTTTTTAATTAAAATCAAGATTTAATTTAATATAGTAATATAATAGATGAGATTAAAATATCTCATCGGTATCATCAACATCCTTGAGCTTTAAAGATTTTTTAACATCCATAGTAAGGGCATCACAATCTGCTTTAATAGCTTCCAGATGTTTTAGTATCCTAAACTTTTCCTCATTAATTCGTTTAATATTGGTGTAAGGATATATTGATTCTTTGAGCATTTCATATTCTATTGTTGTGTAAGGATAATCATTCAGCTGTTCACAAACCCGTTCAAGAACTTCTCCAAGGAATTTGTTCATCTCGACTTTAACTCTCTCCCTTATCATTTTGTCTTTATCGAGATTCTTCTTCATGAGTCTTACTACTTCAGCCTTTGCAAATGGTAATCCTTCATCTTCAATAGGTTGTCCATCTTCATCAAATTCTTCTGAATCTTCTTCAGATATTTCACCTTCTTCAACTGTTTCTTCAGATAATTCCTCTTCGTTTGAGCTATCGGTTATATCTTTAGTTAATTCATCATTCATTTCTTCGGTTGAATTTTCAGTTATATCTTCATTAGATTCTATGTATTCTTTTTCATCATTATCAAACATGAAATGCCTCCACCGTTCTATACAAATGATCTGTAAAAAAACCTATATAAACTTTATTGCATTATATTGTAGTTTGACCCCATAATCTGGATAATTGAAATGAAATTCATGATAATTATCAATCATATAATTAAAAATATAGAATGAGTACAGAGATCACCCAATTTTATGGTGACTTAATATACTTGAGATTCTAACACAATCCTAAAAACAATTAATTAATTTCAAGGCTCATATCTAAAGATCTGACTGAATGAGTTATATACCCTGTAGAGATAATATCTACACCAATATTTGCATAATCTAAAATGTTATCAGGGTTTATTCCACCAGAAACTTCGATTAAAATTTTATCTTTTAAATTCTTATTTTCAAGAGCATTTACAACATTTTTTACTTCATTAGGATTCATATTATCCAACATCACAATATCTACACCATTAATAGCTGCTTCTAAAGCATCTTTAGTGCTTTCAACCTCTATTTCAATCTTTTTAGTGAAACTGACATATTTCTTAGCCTTTTCAATAGCTGTTTTAACACTGCCAACAATTGCTATATGATTATCCTTTATAAGCACGCAGTCATCGAGCCTGAAACGATGTGTATCGCCACCACCCATTCTAATGGCTTCTTTTTCAAAAAATTGAAGTCCTGGTGTTGTTTTACGCGTTCCAGCAATAATTACTCTGTTATCTACCTTCTTAATCAGATTATAAGTGATAGTTGCTATACCACTCATTCTCATTATAATGTTAAGTACCGTCCTTTCAACAGTCAGGATAGTACGTGCATTACCTTCGATATCCATCACAACATCATCTGCACCAACATATTCCCCATCAAATTTTCGTATAGTAGATTTGATTGAAAATTCTTGAAAGAGAGAACTTGCCAGATCCACACCAGATAAAATACCTTCTTCCCTGGTGATAATCTTGGCCTTTATTATAATATCTGGATCTATTAGAGCATTGGTTGTTAAATCTTCAAAACCAATGTCCTGGTATACCATTTTAATTATTTCACTAAGATCATGCATCATTGGATCACTTCAATCATCAAAAATCTAATAAACTAGGTTTTTTTACTTTTTCCATAATTTTAATTAGCTTCTATGAGTATTTCTATATAAAATAAAAGATATAAATGTTCATAGGTTAATGGGTCATAAGAATCCATCTTAACAAGAATAATGAAATTAATAAAGGAATTCATCTTAAGATCATATATTAACAAATTAATGTAATCAAACAAAATTTAAACAAATAATTCCAACAGGTGGAATAAATGGAACTAATATTTCTCGGAACATCATCAGCAATACCAACTAATCACAGAAATCACTCAGCAATAGCATTAAAGGGTTTTGGGGAAATCATATTACTCGACTGTGGTGAAGGAACCCAGCGACAAATGACAAGAGCTAGATTAAGCCCCATGAAAATCAACAAAATATTCATAACACATTTCCATGGAGACCATATTTTAGGTATTCCTGGAATTATACAGTCCATGGCATTCAGGGGTAGAACAGAACCATTAGATATATTTGGACCACCGGGACTTTCAAATTTGATAATGAATATAAAAAAATTAGGTTACTTTGCAATGTCCTTTGAAATAAACGTGCATGAAGTTACAAATGGCATTATACTCGAAGAAAAAGAATACACTGTGAGCTGTTGCATAGCAAAACACTCTGTTTTGAATTTAGCATACAGTTTTAACGAAAAGAGAGAACCTAAATTCCTGAAAGAAAATGCAATAAAGTATGGTGTCAAACCTGGACCAGATTTTGGTAAACTTCAAAGGGGAATTTCTGTTAAAGTAGGCGAGGTAGAGGTCAAACCAGAGCAGGTACTTGGAGAAAAACGAACAGGTCGTAAAATAGTATATTCTGGTGATACTAGTCCATGCGATCAGATGGTAAAATTTTCACACGATGCTGATATATTGATCCATGAATCAACCTTTAACAATAGCCACAAAGATAATGCCCTGGAAACTGGGCATTCAACCGCTGCAATGGCAGCTGAAATAGCTAAAGAAGCCTGTGTAAAAAAACTATTATTAACCCATATCAGTACAAGATACAAGGAAACTAAAACTCTTGCAAAAGAAGCGTTAGACATATTTGAAGAGTCTTGTATTGCAGACGATATGATGGTTTTTGAGGTGAAACAAAATGAACCTTGAAACAATTACCAGTAACATCATTCTAAAGGACATAATTGTAAGTATCATAATACTTGTCGCATCATTCTTAATCATCAAATGGGCTTCGATATTCATAAACAAAACTGGAATAAAGTTTGAATTCGATCCTACTTTGATACAGGTTATAAACGAAATAATAAAATATACAATATATGCATTTGCATTTACAATCATTCTAAATGAAATAGGAATAAACATAACAGCCATAGCAGTTAGCTTAGGTATTGTGGGTATTGCTGTAGGTTTCGCTGCAAGAGATACTATCTCAAATTTTATAGCCGGGTTATTTGTGCTGGGAGATAAAAGTTTCAAAGTAGGGGATATTATTGAAATCTCTGATACAAAGGGGAAAGTTATACTCATGGGTTTCAGAGTCACTAAGCTCATTACACCCGATAACAATATAGTAACCATTCCAAATTCTAATTTTTCAGCAAATGTGCATATAAATCATACATTACTAGAAGAGAAAATGATTGGTCTTGATATCACCATACCCTACGCTGTAGATGTTGAGGATATTATAAAGAAATTTCAAGAAATCACCTCAGAGTTCAAATGGGTTTTAGATGAACCAAAGGCAAATGTTATTATAAATGAATTAGCAGATATTGGTATAAAAGCTACGTTAACAGTTTGGGTCGATGATCCTTGGAAGGTTTCTGATTACAGATCTATTATTGCTAAGAAATTAGGACCCCTATTAGTGGTCAATCATGAAACAGATTAATATATTTGCAGGCTTAATTGTATTAGTATGTGTTTTTATTTCCCTAACCATTGTTATGGCCGCCTATGAGCAGTCCCAAAATTTAACCCAGGCCCAGAATAGTTTAAAAAATTATCACGAGATCATGAGTGCTCCAGTAAATGTGTTAGATCCTGCAAATACTTTTGGTGGTGCATCAATAGGAGAATTGATCATTCCAAAACTGGGTGTTGACTGCAGTATAAGATCTGACACTGTAAATGCCTACAATGCTGTTTATCATTATCCTCAAAGTGTTGGATTTGGACAACCAGGAGAGGTGGGTCTTCTAGGTCATCGTACCACATATTCACATTTATTTATTAATATAGGAACGCTTAAAATTGGAGATAAAGCTATTATTATCGACACAGCAACTCAAAAGAAATACACTTATGTTGTAACATCAAATGGTAATGATATAAGATGGGATTACAAGACAAATCCTGTTAGATTTGCTCAAAATGGTGAAGCAAGACTTCTTATCATGACATGTTACCCTCCAGGCAAGAAGGAAGCAGCATTTATAACACATTTTAAGTTAATTTCAACTGAGAATATTTAAAAATCTTATTTTTTACTCTTTTTAATTTTACACTGTGATAATTGTAACTTAGCTATATAAAATTTATATAAAAGTGTGAAATAATCAATTAATTGATCAGGGATAATGGTTTTAATGTGAAGTTTTATTAATAATGAATTAGCCATATAATTAGATTAATAATGCATTGTCTGATATGAACTAATTAAAATGGATTGATTTGTCACAATAAAAATCTTTCCATGACCCTAAAAAAGATTAAGAGGCGTTTAGATGGTAAAAATAGAAATAGACGAAGATGCATGCGTTGGATGCGGTTCTTGTGTGGACGACTGCCCCAACGATGTCTATGAAATGGATGAAGAAAAAAACAAGACAAAAGTTGTAAAGGAAGATGATTGCATGGCTTGTCTGTCGTGTCATGAAATCTGCCCAGCGGAAGCAATGGAACATAAGGATATTCACGTGGCTAAACGGCTTTATATAGATAGAAAGGTGAGTGGAATACTCAAGAAAATAATATAGGAGACTTTCATATGGAATATCAAATAGAAAGGGAAGAAAAAGAAATATTGGGGGATTTCAAACCCGAACTTATTCCTGATGCATGTGGAGGAGGAATTGACGATTACGAAGAAGCCCTTCACGTACTTATGAAATTCGTTGGTTCGATGTCAAGTGCCCTAGAACAGGTTTCAGGCCGTGGTGCAAATGCAATTGTATACCAGGCAGGAAAAAGGATGGGGCATGAAGCTGGCAAAATGGTTGAAAAAACTGACGAACTTGAAAAAGCAATGCAAGAGTTAAGTGAAATACTCGGTGTTGAATTTTTCTTCGATATGTGGAAACCAACCAACCAAACAGAGTACACAGTTGAAAAGGGTAATGAAACAGTAGTCAAACTGATATTCAGGGATTGTGTAGTAAGACAAACTCTAAGAAGAACGGGACTTCCACAGAAAGGACCTTTATGTTATCTTTTATATGGATATACAGTTGGGGCAGTTGAAGAGGTTATGGGAATTAAAGGAAAACTAGACATAGATCATGTCGGGCCCAATGCCTGTCTTAAAACATTAACAATCAAATGGGGCGGTAAATAATGGTAAATTTAGCCCTTGAATTATTAGCTAGTTGTGCAGGATGCGAAGTATCAATACTCGATCTTCATGAAGATTTAATAGGTGTTCTCGAAAAAGCAAACCTAGTTTACGCACCTATCTTAATGGATGTTAAAGAAATACCAGAAAATATTGACATAACAATTGTTTCTGGTTCCGTTAGAAATGAGGAAAATAGAGAAAGACTCAAAGAAATAAGAGAAAAATCTAAAACAGTTATAGCCTATGGAACATGTGCTTGTTACGGTGGAATTACATGTATGGCTGATCTTTACAGTCCTGAAGACGTTTCTGCCAGAAGTTTTTCTGATAACCCAAGTACCGAGTCTTCTGAACAACCATCTGAAGTTGTACCAAAACTTTTACCAATAGTGCATCCTGCTGGTGATATGGCAGAGATAGATTTTTATCTTCCAGGATGTCCACCAAAGGAAAATTTGATCAAAGATGTTCTGGTACCATTGATAAATGGGGAATTACCAAATGTGCCTCAGAAATCTGTTTGTGCTGACTGCAGCCGTACAATGGAACACATTGAATTTGATAAAGTTCACAGAAGAGTTGAAGGAGAACCTGAACCTGATTTATGTTTCCTGAGTCAAGGATATGTTTGTATGGGTTCTGTTACACTTGGAAGATGCGGTGCGTTATGCTCAGCAGCAGGAGTTCCATGTCATGGATGTGGAGGGCCTTCAATGGATATTTTACGAGAACCAAGTCATGATGTTTACAACTGCATTATAAATCGTATATCACACATCTCAAAAATGTCCCATAAAGACGTTGAAAAACAGCTCTATGATATTGGACATATTGTATACGGATTTGTAATTGGAAGCACTATAATGGAGGATAAAAAAGTTTCATTGATCCCAGAATTGATCAAGAAATAAAAGGTGATAACTATGAAACAAATAGAAATAAGCCCAGTATCAAGGATTGAAGGGCATGCAAAAATCACCGTTCAATTGGACGACGCTGGAAATGTTTCAGATGCTCACTTCCATGTAATGGAAATAAGGGGATTTGAAAAATTTCTAGAAGGTGCTGCTGTTGAAGAAGCACCTAGAATTACACCAAGAATATGTGGAGTCTGCCAAACAGCGCATCATATAGTATCTGCAAAGGCTACTGATGCTGTGTTTGGTTTACAACCTCCAGAAACAGCCCAAAAATTAAGGGAATTAACCCTGCTAGGTCAATATATACACTCACATGCACTTCACTTCTACTTTCTTGGAGCACCAGACCTAGTAATGGGACCGGATTCAGATCCTGCAGAACGTAATGTGGTCGGGATCATCAAGAAAAATCCTGACTTGGCCAAGATGGCTATAAAAACCAGGAAGATAGGACAGGATATTACTTCTGTTGTTGGAGGTAAGCCAATACACCCTGTTACATCAATTCCAGGTGGCCAATCTAAGACTCTGAGTATTGCAGAAAGGGACACTCTTCTACCAAAAGTAAAAGAAGGTATCGGACTTGTTGAAGCAGGTTTAGAAGTTGCAAAGCCACTTTTTGAACAATATGCAGATGCTGTTGAAACATTAGGTCCTATAGAAACATCTTTTGGAGCAATAACTAAAGGTGGTGCGCTTGAATTCTACGATGGACCAATGAAAATGATGGATAAGAATGGAAGTTCTATACATGAATTTGACACATCAAATTATCTAGACTACATAGAGGAAAAGGTACAACCATGGTCGTATATGAAGTTCCCATTCATGAAGCAGGAGGGATTCCCTGAGGGTAACTACCGTGTTGGTCCTTTGGCCAGACTTAACATTGTTGACAGTGTTCCAACAGAAAGGGCATCAGAACTTTATGGTGAATACAAGGATAAATATGGAATGGCCCAAAATCCACTCCTTTACCACTATGCAAGACTCATAGAACTTATGTATTCTGTTGAAAAAGCTGTGGAACTATTGGAAGATGACACAATAACAGGCTCCGATATAAAAGTTGGATTAAACGAACCTTTAATGTCTATTGATGATGCAAAAAAATCAGATGTAAGGATGAGGGGAGTTGGAGCTATAGAAGCACCTAGAGGTACATTATTCCATGATTATGAAACGGATGGAGCAGGAATTATTCAAAGGGCAAATCTCATTGTTGCAACGGGTCAAAACAATCTTTCCATGGATATAGGTGTTAGAGAAACTGCCAAAGCCATGATCCACGGTGAAGAAATATCAGAAGGACTTAAAAATAGGCTTGAAATGATCATACGAGCCTATGATCCATGTTTATCTTGTGCAACCCATATGATAAATGGAGAATCTCCACTCCTAGTTGATATTCATGACAACGATGGAATTCTTGTTAAAAGGCAAATGATCTAATGATGGGGAATATTTTCCCATTTTCTATTTTTAAATCAAAGCTTAAAAAAGATAGATATGATATTCTGGAGATAAATCCATAAAAAAATATCTTGACTATTCATGAATTTGGACAATACATCATAGCTATAATTTATTCCCATAATAAAACCGATATCTATTAAATTCGATATTATTAAAAACAATAAACATAATAGATTGAATATTGAGATTAGTTTTGTAATTAACTATCTAAAACTAGTGATTCTATGGAAGATAATAATTTGAAGGTTGAACTTGAAAGGATCGTGAATGATCTGGGTAAGGTAGATGGGGTGGAGGGAGGCCTTATTGTAGATTGCAACGGAGACATACTCAGCCAGCGCATACTACAAGATATTGATATAAGCCTATTTGGGCCGATGGCCAATGTCATAACCAGTTCATCTAAAAGATTAATCAGTTCTTCAAATCAAGGAAAAATTCAACGTGTGCTAGTTGAATCTAAAAATGGTAAAGCCCTATTTCTAGATCTTGGAAAAGTGCACTTCATAGTCCTCATGAAAACCCATGCAAACGTTGGACTTATTATGGTTTCATCTAAAAGGGCAGCAGAAAAAATCATAGAACTAACCAAAGATTTAGAGATAGTTATTGAAACAGATGAAATACTGGTCAAATCACAGAAGATAGTTTCAAAAGCTTTTAAGGATGAACCTTTAGAGCTTGTTAAGGACATGGTTGAGCAAAAAATTAAAGTGGAAGCTGAAGAAGTTGAAATAACTGAAGATTCCATACCTGATCTTAGCCCAGAATTAATCAGTACAGAGCCATCTATTCCAGAAACAGAAGAATTAGAGGCAAAATTAGAAGAATTAAAGGTTAAAAAACAGGAACCAGTTATAGTAAGTGAAATATCTGAAGAGCCAATTAAAGAAAAATTAGAAGTTCCTGTTAAAGCAGAAAAGTCCATCCCTGTAATTAAACCACCAATAGCATTCCCTGAGATTAAAAAAGTGGTTGAAATTCCCGAAAGCGTAGAAAAACGTGCTGATCTTATTTTAGATATCTACGAATCTATATTTAGAGCCATGTCTATTGGGGCCAGTAAAATTATGGGTGTTGCACCTGCCAGGGGTTTGACACAGAAATTTTTACCTTTAGAAGAATGTAAAATCTTGCTTGATGGTGTTAAAGTCAAAAGTAACTCAACAATTGACTTCAAAAGGATCAGGGCAAATGTTGTTAGTATACCTGTCGAAGAAAGAGAATCTATATTTACAAAAGATTTCACCAAAATTATAGAAGTAATAACAGAGAATTATGGGAAAGTAATGGGTTATGGAGCATTTAGAGGAATGGTTAGACCAGAATTTAGGATAATAACCGACTCATATGGACCTGTAATGCACCAACTGGGAATCACAGAAAAAATACACCCTGAAATGGTAGATCTCCTTAAATAATTCAATTTTAAATACTTTTTATTAGATTAACTCATAAAACTCTTGTTTTATATGCTTTACTTATTTTTAATATAATCTCCATGATTTTTTACCAGATAAAAGTTAATAATCATGGCACACAATATGAAAATGGTGATACTATTGAATGGACCATGGGTTGAAAAATACAGACCAAAAACCTTAGATGAGGTTGTGGGTCAAGATCATACAATTTCAAGACTTAAAAGATACGTTAAAGAGGGCAATATGCCCAATCTCATGTTTACAGGTCCCGCTGGTGTGGGAAAAACTACTACTGCCATAGCACTTGCAAAGGAAATGCTAGGCGAATACTGGAGACAAAACTTTTTAGAGCTAAATGCCTCGGATGCAAGAGGTATTGATACGGTAAGAAATGATATTAAAAGTTTTTGTCGTTTAAAAGCTGTGGGATCCCCTTTTAGAATTATATTCCTCGATGAAGTAGACAACATGACCAAAGATGCCCAACACGCACTTAGACGGGAGATGGAAATGTATACTAAAACATCATCTTTCATACTCTCATGTAACTACTCATCTAAAATAATCGACCCTATACAGTCTAGATGTGCAATATTCAGATTCACACCTGTTAAAGGACATCAAATAATCCACAGACTCGAATATATTGCAGAGGCAGAAAATTTAAATATAAATATTAGTGCAATTGAGAGCATTGTTTACTTTGCTGAAGGTGATATGAGAAGGGCTGTTAACATATTACAAGCATCTGCATCCATGGATGAAGAAATCACTGAAGAAAGCATACATGATGTTGTTTCAAAAGCCAAACCTAAAGACGTTAAAAAAATCGTTAATAAAGCATTAGACGGCGATTTTTTGAGTGCACGGGAACTTTTGAGGGAAGTTATGGTTGTTCAGGGTACTAGTGGAGAAGATATGGTTACCCAGATATACCAAGAAGTTTCAAGAATGGCTTTGGAAGACTCTATAAGGGAAAATATTTATATAAAATTAATTGAAAGTATTGGAGAAACAGATTACAGGATAAGAGAAGGATCTAATCCCAGAATCCAGCTTGAAGCCCTTTTAACCAAATTTTTAATAAATACAAAGGCAGATTAAATGTTGTGGACAGAAAAATATGGTCCTAAGAGCTTCGATGAAGTTCTTGGAAACATCAAAATTAAAGATGCCATAGTGGAGTGGACAGAGGAATGGCTAAATGGTAACACTCAGAAATGTATGCTCCTCATAGGTCCAGCCGGCACAGGCAAAACTACCCTGGCACATTTAGCTGCTAAGGAGTTCTCAGAGTATATAGAACTCAATGCAAGTGATAAGAGATCCTATGACATTATTAATAATACAATAGGTGAGGCTTCAGCATCTAAATCTCTGTACGGTGATGGACTTAAACTTATTATAATGGACGAAGTGGATGGAATTCATGGCACTGAAGACAGGGGAGGTACAAGGGCTATAACCAAAATCATCAAAGAGGGACACCATCCTCTGATCATGATGGCTAACGATCCATACAGTAAACGATTGAAAAGCCTTAAACCAAAATGTAACACCTTGATCTTACGTAAAGTGCATACTAATTCTATAGTATCTCTTCTTAAGAAAATATGTGTGAAAGAAGGTGTTGAATTTGAGGAACACGTAATCAGAAATCTTGCTAAAAGATCAAATGGAGATTTAAGGTCTGCCATTAACGATCTTGAGGTAATTGCACGTGGAAAAGATAAGATCACCTCTGAAGACCTTGAATTTTTGTCAAAAAAAGATGATATAGCCAATATATTTGACTCGGTAAGGATCGTGCTTAAGAGTAAAAATCCTCGCAGAATAAAGGATGCAATGAAGCTTGATGTGGAACCATCATTCATACTTGAGCTTATCGCTGAAAATATTCCAAAAGAATATGAAAAGGTTCATGAACTCCAAAAAGCATATGAAATGATTTCGTTAGCTGATATCTATCTTGGAAGGGCGTTTAATACACGTGTATACACTTACTGGAAATATACATACGAACTGATGAGTTTGGGTGTTGCACTCTCAAAGGATGAAACTTATAGGAAATTTTCAAGATTTACAAACTCTTCAATTTTTTCAATGCTTTCTAAAAGCCGAAGCAAAAGGGATTTGAAGGATAGGGTAGCTGAAAAGATGGGCGAACAACTTCACTCCTCAAAGAAAGTTGTGAAAGAACAATTCCCCTACATGGAAATCATGTTCCAAAACGATGAGACAGCCTATGACCTTGCAACCTATTATGGACTATCAGACGACGAGGTAAAACTGTTCAGATCAAGAAAGATTAAAATTAAAAAAACTAAACCTCAAAAACCTGTACCCTCTCCAAAAATGTCAGATAAAAGTTTAAGTGGATTTAAAACTAAAACAACGAAAAAATCCGCTTCAAAATTACAGGATAAAAAATCCTTAGAAGAAAAAAAACCAGATTCTAAATCTGATAAAAAAGTGAAGGGAGATAGAAAGAAGAAAAGATCGGTAAATAAAAAATTATTTAACAAATTAGAGGATAAAACTTCTGATAAAAATGAAAAATCCGATGGTGACAAGGAAGAGGATAAATCACAGACTTCTTTATTCAATTTTTAAATACCATATCCATATTTTTTTTTAATTTTTATTCATTGTACACACATTCATTAACTATGTATAATGCAGATTTAAGCATATTTTCACGAACATCGGGAATGAATCCCTCAAAAAATTCCATTAGATCGACAGCATAACTATCATTTATGGTGTATTTGTAATCATAATCCAATTTTTCTAACCATGAACCTATCCATGACCTAGGAATGTTCAAAAGGGGATAAATTAAATTGAGATTATTCTCATTGTTATATTTATTTTTCAAACTAAAAACTTCAATCTTTTCACCATTTAAAATGTTTCCCAATATACTTTCAACTTCATTATCCAGTGTTAGAGATAATGCAATAGAACCAACATCAAATTCTAGGGCATCTTCAATTGAATTACCATAAAATAGTTTAATACCATACTTCCTGGTGTAAGGTTCCATAATCACATCTAGGATAAATCTTGAACATTTATCATTATCATATATGAAAATTTTTTCTCCCGGCTTTAATACGTTTGCAAGGACCCTTGATGCCCTGGTACAAATTCTTTGGAAAATTTTTGATCTGTTTATGGAATAATTTGGAAATTTTCTTATAAAGGTTTCTTGTCTTTTATTTGAAAATCTTGAAAATCTTTGGTTGTTTATAAAAATATGCATCCCCACTATACTAACAAATCGAGTATCCACTCCTAATATCTGTAGAAATTTGACTAATTCTTTATTTATTGGTTCTGGTTTCATATTAAACACATAAAAGTATATATTTTTTATTTCAAACATTCTTCGAATTAACTGTAATATATTATATATAAATCAACTTAACTAAAACTTATATTTTTTTTATAAATATTCGGAAGTTTTTTAACAATTTTTTTTAAAAAAAAATTTATAAAATCAGAACATACTATTACTCACAAAATATTTCCATTCATAATAGAAAATTTAAATCATTTTATTAGAGGGTGATACTATTGTTTAAAATCTTCGGCAAAAAACCAGAACATGATGAACCGGGATTATTAGAATTGGAAATTCAAGAACCTGTTGATTGTCTATGTGATTTCACATATAATTTTCATTGGCAACATAAAGGTGAAAAACTAGATCCTAAATGGAAAGTGCCAGGAAATAATATAACATTTGGAGAGCTAGTAGAACATTTAAAAAATGGTGGCAGTATTAAAATAATAGGAAATGTTGGACACAGACTCTGTTCAAGTATGGGAATAAATCTAGTTTATTTTGGTGGAAAGGGAGAAGAAATATTTGTTGGGGATGTATATGTAGATGGAAATGTAGATACAAGAATGGGAATTAGCATGGTAAGAGGTAATATCTACGTCAGTGGACATGTATCTGAACCAATAGGGAATATTTTAGAGGTACAATCTGATGTTAAAGGTTATAAAAAGTTTAGATCAATAACGGATATTGTTAAATATGGTTTGAATGAGGATATACCTTTAGGCTTCCAAATAATCGGTCATAAGCTCATAATCAATGATGGAATGGTAAGAGATACAGTTGGGGCTAGGGTTGATATTGATGCTGAGATAATTGTAAACGGAAATGTGGATCTGAGTACTGGAATTTTAATGAGAAAGGGCATGGTAAGAGTGAATGGTAAAGCTGGTAAGAACACCGGAGCACTTTTAAACGGCGGTATGATTATTATAAATGGTAATACAGATGATTTTACAGGAATAGATATGATAAAAGGTGAAATAATAATAAATGGTGATGCTGGAAAATTTATGGGTGCAAATAAAAAAGGTGGGATTTTATTGGCTCATAAAGGAAATCCAATACCACCGACCTCTATGATGCCACTTGGAATATCTGATCAAGATTTACTTACTGAACAAAGATTTGAACCACGCGTATTTCATAAATTTAAATAAATTTCTATTTAATTCCTATTTCATATATATTATTGAAAAATATTGACTAATCAAAAAATATTAGTCATAATCTGACTAAAATCATGGGATTTATTTGGGAAAAACTTTTTTAATGATGTTCACTAACTAATTTCCATGATAGGAATAATTGAAACCTTAAGCAATACAGCAATTTATCTCATCCAAACCTTTGGTTACTGGGGAGTTTTTATTGCAATGACGCTTGAAAGTGCGTGCATACCATTCCCAAGTGAGATCACAATGCCCTTTGCAGGGTTTGTTGTATGGCAGGGAACAACCAATATGACCATATTAGGAATAACCCTGGTCGCTACAATTGCCAACTTATTTGGATCATTAATAGCTTACACCATTGGTTTGATAGGTGGAAGGCCTTTACTTGAAAAATATGGTAAATATATCCTTATAACACATAGCAAGTTAGATCTAGCAGATAAATGGTTTGAAAAGTATGGATACGAAGCAGTTCTTATAAGCAGGCTTCTTCCAATAATCAGAACATTCATATCTTTACCAGCCGGTATTGCAAAGATGGACATTAAAAAATTTGTTATTTACACATTCCTTGGTTCTCTTCCATGGTGTTTTGCATTAGGCTATTTAGGATTTCTTTTAGGTCCACAATGGGAAGTAATCAGAAATTATTTCCATATACTGGACATACTTGTTGGAATTGGAATTGTAGTACTTACAATTTATTTAATCTACAAATACAAGTATAAAGCTAATAAAAATTGATATATCGATACATATTTGTATACGATACTCAAATATTCCCGTTTAAATTTAGATAAAATAGATTTATAGAATATTAAATTTTTTTTTTAAATCAAAATTTTCTGATAAAAAAAATAGTTATTTATAAAGGTTGTTTCATATGATCATTGAAATATGAATAATTCGGAGATGTTTGAATGAAAACACTTAGTAATTTATCACTTAAATTAAGACTTTTACTAGCGCCACTCATATTGTTTGGCCTTATTTATTTAATTATCCTCCTTGTTTGTAGTTATTTCCATATTGGAAGTTATTTAGTATATGGAGTATTTGGATTAATAATCATATTTATCCAATACCTGCTTGGACCTAAGATGGTTGAGAGGTCGATGCATGTACATTATGTAACAGAACAAGAAGCACCTAATTTACATGCTATTATAGGAGATTTAGCAATGAAAGCCGGGGTTCCTAAACCTAGAGTTGGAGTTGCTGAAATAGATGTGCCAAATGCATTTGCCTTTGGAAAAAGTAAACGTGATGGTAGAATCTGTGTAACTAGAGGTATTTTAAAACTTTTAGACAAGGAAGAACTTGAAGCAGTTTTAGGACATGAAATGTCCCACATCAAACACAATGATATGATAGTAATGACATTAGTCAGTGCTGTTCCACTCATATGTTATATTATAGCGTTAAATTTCCTATTCTCTGGACAAGGAAACAACAATGGAGGCTATGGTTTCATCATTGGAATAGCTGCATTTGGTGCTTACATCCTTGGACAACTTCTGGTTCTATTCATTTCACGAACAAGAGAATATTATGCTGACCAAGGAAGTGTTGAATTAGGAGGTAGACCTCATAAATTAGCTAGTGCCCTTTATAAATTAGTATATGGATCTGCAACAGCCAGTGAAGAATCAATAAAAGAAGTTTCAGGTTTAAAAGCTTTCTTTATGAATGATGTATCCGATGCGGGTAATGAAATAAATGATCTTCAACAGTTAGACTTTAACAGAGATGGGACCATTAGTGAAGAAGAACTTGCAAGGCTCAGATACTCAGATACAAAAGTAAGTACAGGCCAGAGCTTAAAGGAACTTTTATCAACCCACCCAAATATGCTTAAAAGAGTTAAAAGACTGTCTGAACTAGAATAATTCAGACAAGTAAATATTTTTTTTTAGATACAATTTTTTTTAATAATATTACAATACATCTTATAAAAGATAGTCGAACAAAAAAAAGCGATGTTTATCTATTTATCGATTACTTCTTGAACCCTTCCAACCCGCCCATCTTGTAATCTTACTTTAATTCCATGTGGATGGAACCGTTTTTTAGTCAAAAAATCTTTAACTATTCCTTTAGTCCTTTTTCCACTTCTTTGATCTTTTTTGAGAATAATATAAACTTCTGATCCAATTTGAATATTCTTTCTGTTTTGTCCATTCATCTGATCATATCCTGACTTATAAATTTATTTGAATTAAAAAAATATTGTATTTATAAACATTTAAAAATAGGTTAATTAAGCATAACCACACCAATAACATTGTTTCTGGGAAACCAAGTATTTAATGATGATTTTTGTTCTTTAATTGTTTTTACTGTACCGTTTGGCAGTGTTGTTTTTTGATTAATTATTTCAACTTTTTTATTGTCGCTAGTTAAATAAACTTGGTTAACTTCAATCATGGAAATTCTTTTTACTATTAAACCAAAGTTGGGGTGTACTGCCACTACAATGTCCCCAACATTTAAATTATTAGTTCTAAGAACAATTAGTTCCTGACCATTTTTTAGTGTTGGAACCATTGATGTGTCATTTACTGTAACAAATAAGGGTAACTCATCTATTCCATATTGTGATACAATATTAACATTTACGTTGTAATCATATCTAGATGCTATATTCCTCACATCTGATTTTATACTCTCATCGGTGTTTTTTGGTGATGCAATAGCAGTAATCACATTTTGTTTGATATTCTGCATCATTTCTTGTGATTTGGGACCAGAAAATCTAGATTCATTTGTTACGTAAGTATCTACCATTCATTTTAATAACTAAGTTAATTTTATTTGTTCCATAGTCTGTGTATATTGCAGATGCCGATGCGATTATTGATAACAATAGTAATCCAAAAATTATCCAATAAGATAATCTCATTACCCCACCATTTATCTTACAATTTTATCTAAAAAATCTCTAGTTGTGTGAATGTCTAGCTGTCCTGGTGCAGATATATTATCAAAAGAGGCAAATGTGATGGGAGACCCGAACAATGGTGCCACAACACGAGTGTATCTTCCTATCTCACCCATAGATATACCAATTGTCTTCTCTACTTTTGATAGTACATCTAAAACAATTAAAGTATCTGAAATGCTTTTTGGCATTACAGCAAATTTAGCAATATCTCCAAGTTTTCTTTCTTGATTTACTACTTTTAAAAGAATCTCTGCTGATGGGGTCTTTTCAAAATTATGGTAAGAAATAATTGTTGATTTTGAAGCTTTAATTATTTTATTCAAATATTCTTCCTCGGTTTGAAGTTCTATATCAACAAAATCAGCATGTTTAGCAGCTGCCAGTAAAATATCAGTTCTTTCAGCCTCAGAACCCTTAAATAATCCACCTTCCCCCATCATTCTGTTGGTTGCTATCAAAGGATATTTAACATCCTTAATTATATTGGAAACCTCATCAGGATTAGGATGATCCATTGCATCTATGCGAAGTTCAATTATGTCTGCACCTGCTTTTATAGAATTTCTAGCAGCTTCAAGTATAGAATCATAATTTTTTTCAATAATTGGGACACATATCATTGTTTTATTGTACAATTCACATCACAACTCCATATTATCATATTTGACCAGTTTAGCACAGTAATTGATTTTTAAGTTTTGAGCATAATATATTTTGGAGTTAATTATAATTAATAATATTGCAACTTGATAAAATTCCATTAGAATGCAATGGATTAAGTTACAAAAATCTATAAAAACAAGTTCCCCCAATATAGCCCTATAGCGATTAGAATGAATTATAAGAAATATATTAACGATTGATAATTTATTAATAGAATCGTAGATGATTTCATTTAATAAAAATGGATTGTATGATATATGATGTATGTTAACCTCATTATACATCAATTTCACAAAACAAACTTGAATGGAAGGGTGATCAATTGAAATTAACATCTATTGGTGCAGACGTTTCAAATAACGACGTTTCATGCAGCCAAAGTATGATAAACAACATTGAAAAGGCTATACCTAAACTTTTAGATATCGGTGCAAATAAAGCAGCTTTAACAAATATTACCGGTGATGACCTAGTTATAAGTGCATTTGTCCCTGATGATAAGCTTGAAACAATTAACAAAGCCATAGTTGAGATTTTAAGGGAAAATGGAGAAGATATAGGCGATATTGCAGGTATTTCTGAAACACCCGATGGTGCTGGTGAAGGAATATCCTATGCAGAAGCTAAAATAAACCAAGATCGTTATCCTGATGCTATTATACTGGCCTTTGACACATACGGTGGGGAACCCTTCGTTAAAAATGTTGTGAAATCTTCAATAGATGCTGCAACCGGCATGGAGAATATTACAGATATAGGTGGCGGAGTAAATGGAACCGTCAAAATACCAGGTGTAGGATATGTTTCAGATGAAACAGATGATCCAGTAGTAGTTGCTACCATTGAGGATATTGAAAGTGTAGGAGTGGTTGCAGGAGCCATGGTAGGAGCTGCACTTGGAAACAAAAATGTTTATCTTGTAAAACGCGGCACACCATCTCATGTAATCCCTGGAAGTGTTATAATGTCTGTTTCTGCTTATATGAACGGTAATGTTATGGATCTTGCAGTTCCACTATCACAAAGGATGAGAATTTTAGGATGAGAATTTCATAAAACTGTATTAAAAATATTTTAATTGTAATAATAAAAATTTTAGGGCGTGACAATAATGATAATTCTTGATAAAAACACCAGATGTGTTGTACAGGGAATTACAGGAAAACAGGGATCATTTCACACTGAACAAATGCTAAACTATCACACCAAAATAGTTGCAGGAACAAGTCCTGGAAAGGGCGGTCAAAACATTGGTGAACTTCCAATCTACAATTCCATTGAAGAAGCTAAGGAAGAACATGATATCAATGCATCAATAATATTTGTGCCAGCACCCTTTGCTAAGGATGCTGCATTTGAAGCCATATCCCAATTAGATCTTGCAGTAATAATTACGGAACACATACCAGTACACGATACAATGGAAATAGTAGAGTATGCAAAAAGGGAAAAAACAACAATTATAGGCCCAAATACTCCCGGAATAATAAGTCCAGGAGTTGGAAAACTAGGAATTATGCCAACACACATATTCAACGAAGGAAATGTGGGAATTGTTTCAAGAAGTGGGACTTTAACATACGAAGTAGCAAATCAAGTAACTGATTCGGGAATGGGCCAAAGTACATGTATAGGAATTGGTGGTGATCCTGTTGTGGGTCTTGACTTTGCAGATGTTCTCCAAAGGTTTGAAGACGATGACAACACAGCAGCCATGGTAATGATCGGTGAGATCGGTGGAAATGCCGAAGAAATAGCAGCAAAATTTATAAACAAAAATATCACCAAACCTGTTGTAGCATACATTGCAGGAGTAACAGCCCCCCCAGGTAAAAGAATGGGACATGCAGGTGCGATAATTGAGGGAAATAGTAGTACTGCTGCAAGTAAAATTGAAGCACTTGAAGATTCAGGTGTTTATGTAGCTGAAAGACCTTCAGAAATTGCAGATCTGATCTGGGAACTTATATAAACCTTTTTTATATAACACAATTTCCATATCAAAATATGTAAATATTATTTAGAGATAACTAATTTTTAGTGATTCATAGAATTGTTTATCATCACTTGAGTTTCATTTAAAATTTAAATTATAATCTTTTTAAGTGAGTAAAATGGTAGAAGAAAACGAAATCATAAAAAAACTATTGAATGGAGATATTAAACTTCATGAAATAGAGAAATACACAGAAACTATTAAAGAATCTGTGGATATACGTAGAAAATTTGTTGAAACCATATCAGAAACCCATTTGGATCATATATCTAAGTACTCACTTTCAATGGAAGAAGCATTAAAAAAGAATATAGAAAATCCTATTGGAGCTGTTCAAATACCTGTTGGGATAACAGGACCCCTTGAAGTTCATGGAGAACATGCTGATGGAAATTATTATATTCCACTAGCAACATCAGAAGGTGCACTTCTTGCATCTGTAAACAGAGGATTTTCTGTTATAAAAGCATCAGGCGGCACAATAGCAAGAATAATTGATGATAAAATGACAAGAGCTCCTATTATTAAAACAGAATCTGTTGTGGAAGCTCTGAAAGTAAAGAATTGGATAATAAAACATTTCAAGGATCTTAAAGAAGCTGCTGAAAAAACTACTAGACATGGTAAACTGGTTAAAATAGATCCTATTATTGTAGTTGGAAAATATGTTTATCCCCGGTTTGTTTATACTACCGGAGATAGTATGGGTATGAATATGGTTACCATAGCAACCGAAACTGCCCTAGAAACATTAATTAAAGAAACATCTGCCCATGTGGTAACTCTAAGTGGAAATGTATGTGTTGACAAAAAACCATCTGCTTTGAATCTTATTGAAGGCCGTGGCAAGAGCATAATAGCAGAAATTACAATTCCAAGAGAAGTAGTTGAAAAAAAACTTAAAACAACACCTGAAGCTATTGTAGAAGTTAATATCACGAAAAATTTAATAGGATCTGCAATTGCAGGAAGTATGGGTTTTAACGCACATTATGCCAATATGATAGGTGCTATATTCCTAGCAACAGGTCAAGATGGAGCCCATATTGTAGAAGGAAGTCTAGGGATTACGGTAGCTGAAGAAGTTAATGGAGATCTCTACTTCTCAGTTACACTTCCAGATGTGCCAATTGCTACCTTTGGGGGAGGAACCAGGCTCGAAACAGCCAAAGAATGCCTAGATATTATGGGTGTCTATGGGGCAGGTAAAGTTGGTAAGTTTGCAGAAATCATCTCAGGAACTGTTTTAGCAGGTGAACTTTCTTTGATGGGTGCACTGGCAGCAGGTCATCTAGCACGGGCACATAAGGATCTGGGGAGGGGATGATTGTTTTTTCATGTTATTTTAAAAATTAAAATATTTTTATACAAAAATATATATTTTTTTGATATCGATAACCATGTGTAAAATTTAAGAATTTAGGAATTAACCTAATTGTCTTTATCATAGAATTAACTATAATTTTGGGAGAATTTTTTATAATGAAATTATCTGAATTTATACAAGAATATCTAAAAATGAGCCGTTATATTGCTCTAGGAACACTTGACGGGATATTAGCAGTTATGGGAGTGACTTTAGCAGCAAGTGGAGTTGCCAGTGCGGGCGGATTAGATATTCCAAACTATGTAATTGGTTTAACAGGTTTAAGCGGAGGTATTGCACTTTCATTATCAAATGCTTTTGGATCTTTTATAGGTGAGAGGGCTGAAGAAGCACGTAATCTAAGGGAACTCGAACAAAAGATGGTAATTCAAGAAGGAGCCCTTGATGATACTCTAATACACAGACAAGCTAAAAAAAGAGTTTATATGAGTATGTTCGTTCATGGTTTCTCAAGTTTTATTGGTGCATTTGTACCCGTTTTACCTTTTATTTTAATTCCTAACAGGATCACCGCAACATTAACCACAATAACTCTCTGTTTCTTTGCTCTGGTAATTTTAGGTATTTATCTAGGGAAAGTATCAAGAAAAAGTCTTGTAAAAACTAGTATTGAAATCGTATTAATAGGCGTTCTTATTGGAGTTGTAAGCTTCTTAATAAGTGGTGGACATTAAAATAATTTTATTTTACATAGAAACAAATCTGTAAATATAAATCATACTTCGAGATCAACACTGTAAACATTTTCAACATTGGTAACATGGATTTTATAAGCATCTTTTTCATTTAATAATCCTTGCCTTATAAGTTCATGTGTACGTTTTGGAACTGTTTTTGGACCTAATACTGCCCCTGGACGAGTTTTATCATCAAGGTAGTCAGTTTCCATCAAAAAATTTTTCCCTTTTTTAAGACCTTCTTTAATAACGTCTCTAGTTGATATCAAAGAAGGAGTAAGTCCATGATTTTCAGTTTTAAGAACATATGCACCTGAAAAATGTTTTATAACCTTGTTTCTAGGAAGTTTAACTTCATCAGCCATTTTAGCAAATTCTAAAAATTGTTCTGTCCCTGCTGTTTCTGTGTGAAGCTGAACTGAACATCCTGCATCCTTTGCAAGTTCCATGGCATGGATGATAAGTCTATTATGAGCATCTAGTTCTTGGGGAGATACATCATAGTGGGGTCTTCCAACTTCACCAATTGCCACAGCTTTTCCCTCTAAAACTAGTTTCTGAGCTATTTTAAGTGCATTTTTCATCAATAACTCGGCTTTATCAACTTCCATACCCGCCTTGACTCTACGGGATAGTTCTGCAGGGTGAGCACCTACCACAGCAAAGGCTTTAACTTCTGTTTCTTTATTAATATCTTCAACATGTTCTATTACCAGTTCCATTGCATCCTGAAAAGAGCAGTTCTCATTTACTGTCCAGGTAGGTTTGTTAGGAACTATCATACAACTACCACCAGATCTGTGAAATTTATTAGCCACATCAATTGGCCCCTCACCATTTAAAGGATCTACATGTATGTGGTTGTCTGTAACAGGAATATTATCCATATAACTCCTCCACTAATTCATTTCTTTCCATTCTTTTTTTTATTCTAAATTAAAATCTGATTATAATTTATATATTAGAATTTTTCAAGATTCATTTCTTTCAAAAGTGCACTTTGGAAAACGTCAATTGGTGGTTCAATTCCAGTCCATATTCTAAACGATTCAATTCCTTGATACATTAACATTTTAATGCCCGAGATAGTTTTCGCACCTGCCTTTTCAGCTTCCATTATCAGTCCAGTTCTAAGTGGATTGTAAACTATGTCATTAACTATCAAATCTTTATGCATCATATCGGCAGTTACTAAGGGTTTATGAGTTATATGGGGATACATCCCAATTGGAGTGGTGTTTATCAGTATATCTGTATCTTCCAGTTCTTTTTCTAGATCTATGCCTAGATCTGTTATTATAACTTCCTGGTCAAGTTTTTCAATTAGATCATCCTTGAGTTCTTGAGCTTTTTCTATTGTCCTATTCGAAATCACAAGACTTTCTGCTTCACTAAGAAGTAATTGGAATGCAATTGCTCTTGCAGCTCCCCCTGCACCTAAAACCATAATCTTCTTTTCCTTTACAGGTGTAAAATCCTCAATTGCCCTTATTGCACCTACACCATCCGTGTTATGACCTATTGCTCCATTTTCACCGAATTCAATTGTGTTAACTGCGCCTATTAATCCTGCAGCAATATCGAGATAGTCTAAATATTTGATAACCTCAGTTTTATGAGGTATTGTAACATTTAATCCCCTGATCCCCATTGCACGGGCCCCATTTATAGCATCCTCCAGTTCCTCTGTTTTCACCTTGAAAGGTACATAGATATGATCCAAACCTATACTGTTAAATGCTGCATTGTGCATTCCAGGTGATAAAGAATGTTCCACCGGGTCGCCAATGATCCCAAAAACATTTGTTTTACCTGTTATCATTTAAAGTTACTTCCTACATTTGATTTTATTAAATTTTAGTATGATTTCTATTTGAATTATATGATACCATGTCATTTTAATTACCCATAATAATTTTAACCATTTCAATGACTGCTTTTCCAAGTTTAAGATGTTCATCCATATCGGGATGTACACCATCTATTTCGCTGGCTACAATTTTCTTGGAGGTATCAAGAAATTCACAGTTATAGTCTTTAGATATCTGTGCATAATGATCTGGTAGATTATATGATTTTTGATACGAATCTTCGAATTCATATGAAAAATTGTTAAGCTTTTTAATATATGGTGGTACCATTAGAAGAATTTTGGGTGCTAATCCACCAGGACCTGCTGCACTTTTTTTTATGGTATCTACCAGTATTCTAATTCCGTGAGCAATTTCTATTGCAGATAATCCAAATCTTTTTTTAAGATCATTAGTTCCCAAGAGTAAAATGCATAAATCTATGGGTTTATGGCTTTCAAGACAAGGAATTAAATATTTCAAACCATTTTTATAACTGTTGTTAAATGGATCATCTCTAATTGTAGTTCTACCATTTAATCCTTCTTCTATAACTTTGTAATCTTCGCCCAATCCATTATCTAACACTCCGGGCCATCGTTCATCAAATGTCATTCTATTGGTATTGGCCGGGTTGTAACCCCATGTAATTGAGTCGCCGTAGCAAAGAATAGTTTTCCTTGTCATAGGATTATAGTTTATTTTTTATTGTAATTAATTGTTGGTAGATTCTATATATATTTTCATCATGACAGAAATTAAATGGTAATTACTTGAAAAAAATGTAAATCCTTTTTTGTAAAAGACACTCCTAAAAATATCATCATCTTATATTTTAATTTTTCACAGAATTTCAATATTTTCAAAATATCTATATTCACCTAATTTTTAAAATATTAGTTTAATGAGAATGTTAACTACTTTATTTAGAGCTGATTTTATATTGGTTTACTAAAAACCATTGGATTTAGAAATTCTTTTATACATTAGTCTATATATATTTCCATGCATCAGGATATTATGGAGATATAGTTTATAATTGAAGATTGGTTTAGAGGTGTAAAATGCTTGCAAAACAAAGGTTTGTTCTTGATACAACTGCTTTTACAGATACACAACTTCGTGACGACTATGGGGAAGGTAACCTTTTAAAAACTGTGGATATGTTGATGGATTTGATTGCAAAGTCCCGGATAAAACTCAACATAAGCTGTCACATGCCACCAATCACATATAAAGAATTTTCAGACTATATGGCACGTTATGAATGCCCTGATAAAATCATGGTCAAAGCTGAAACATGGATTGTTAAAAAAACACCCAATCGTTATGATACAAAAATTCCATCAGAAATATTCTACGAATATGTTCAGGATATGATGGAAAGAATGAACAAAGGGATGAGAATATCTGAAAGTTCAATATGGGAAGCTGCAGTAGAATCATTGGTCTTGATGTCCCGTGGGGAGAACAAAGCAGATATTGAAGCCAAAGTTTTGGGTAAGGCAATAACCGACTTTAGAAAACGTTACAGGGCAGCTTTAAGGAAAGGCACACTTGACAGTGCTCCCGATCTTGATGTACTTCTTCTTGCAAAGGAACTTGGAGCAGGAGTGGTTGCAGCCGATGAAGGTATCAAAGTATGGGCTGAAAGAAATTAGGGCTCAGATTTTTAAGTGCAAAATCATTTCCTAAAATGATGGAAGAATACCTTCAACATTACGATTAAAAAAATGTTCTAAACAATAAAATCATAATTCTATAATTTTCACTCTAGTTCACTATTAAATTTCTGTAGAATTAGTAAATATTTTTAAAAGATACCAATCTAATAGATGGTAACTTGATATTATCTATTTGTAAATTAAAAAATTTTTATCCAAATTATAAAGGCAGGAGAGAAAATGGAGATACAAAGACCTAGAGGAACACGTGATTTTCTTTTTAATGAAATGAAAGAAAGGAAATGTGTTGAAAGTACCATGAGACAAATATTTGAAACATATGGTTATGGTGAGATTAAAACACCAATTTTCGAGGAACTTTCACTTTTCACAACAAAATCAGGTGAAGGTATAAAGGATCAGATTTATCACTTCCAAGATAAAGGTGGAAGAGATTTGGCACTAAGACCAGAACTAACAGCCCCCGTAGCTAGGATGTATATTAAAGAACTTCAAAAAACTCCAAAGCCCGTTAAAATGTATTATTTTGGCAGTTGCTTCAGATATGAACGACCACAGGCAGGCAGATTTAGACAGTTCTGGCAGTTTGGATGTGAATTGATAGGTGGAAAATCACCAGGATCTGAAGCAGAAGTTATTAGTATGGCAGCACATTGCCTTGAAGAACTTGGACTTAAAGACTTTGAGATACACATTGGAAATTTAGGAATTCTTAGGAATATACTAAACGATGCAAATATCGAAGGGGATATGCAGGATCAGGTCATGGGAATAATCGATAAAGGCGATGCTGACGAACTTACAAAATTACTCGAAGATATTGATGTAGATGATAATTCAAAGGAGTTATTATTGAAGCTTATTGGAATGAAAGGAAATAGTTCAATTATAAAAGATGTTGAAGCACTGATCAACTGTAGTGAACATGCTTGTAACGCATTAAATGAACTTGAGGAACTTTTAAAATCTCTTGAAGCATTTGGATTTTCAGATTACGTGGTAAATCTAGGTATTGCTCGTGGATTGGATTATTACAGTGGAACTGTATTTGAAATTTATGTGCATGGACTGGGTGCACAAAAACAGATAAGTGGTGGAGGTACCTATAATTTAATAGAGGTATTTGGTGGAGAAAATGTTGAATCCACAGGATTCGCATTTGGATTTGATAGGGTTATGGATGCTCTTAAAAAACAAGAAAAATTTATCGAAACAAAACCATCTGTAGAAGTATTCGTAGCACCAATAAAAAATGATCTGAAACTTAAAGCATTTGAAATAGCCCAAAAACTCCGAAAAAATGGTATTTCAACCGATGTTGATCTAGTTGGTAAGAAACTTAAAAAGGTATTGTCCTATGTAGACAACCTTAAGATCAACTACGTTGTTCTTGTAGGTGCAAGAGATTTTGAAGAAGGTAATGTAACTGTTAAGGATATGATAAGTGGAGAACAGGAAACAGTTAGTATATTAAACGTTGCTGAATTGCTTAAACAGAAAATTGAAACTAAATAAAGAAATTTTAGAACTCAAATTGATCTTTCAACAAAAATGGAATAATACAAGTCCAAAAATAAAATTTGGGGATGATGGAAATGGATGAAAAAGATTTGGATCTTAATTTCAGACTTCAAATGGGTGGTGAGCAACTCATAATAGCAATATCACAAGATTATAAAAGTTCTGAAGTATTAATGGTTGCTTATATGAACAAAAAAGCCTTAATGGAAACAATAGATACAGGCAAAGCACATTACTGGAGTACTTCAAGAAACAAGCTTTGGTTAAAGGGTGAAAGTTCAGGCCATACACAGGAAGTTCAGGAAATATTAACTGACTGTGACGAGGATGCAGTTTTACTTAAAGTGAAACAAAATGGCGGAGCATGTCATGAAGGTTATTACTCTTGTTTTTTCAAGAAAATTCAAGAAAATAGTGGAAACTTAGAATTGGTTAAAGAAAAAGTATTTGAGCCGGAAAACGTTTACGGAGAGAAATGATGAAAATCGTTCCAGATACAAGTGTAATAGTTGATGGCAGAATCACCAAATTAGTAATGGGTAAAGATTATCATGGCTGCGAAGTTATAGTTCCTAAAGCAGTCATATCTGAACTTGAAAATCAAGCCAATAAAGGGCGAGAAACTGGTTTTAATGGTTTAGGAGAACTTAAACAGCTCCAAAAACTTTGTACTGAGGGAAAATTAAAACTTTCCTACGTTGGTAGAAGACCCACACCCGACGAGATATCCCTTGCTAAGGGTGGAGAAATAGATGCCATGATCAGGGATACAGCAGGGGACTATGAAGCAATACTTATAACCAGTGACAGAGTACAGAGAGAAGTTGCAGAAGCACAAGGATTAGAAGCAATTTACCTTAAACCTGAAATGATAGGATACAAAGAGCTCACCATTGCCAAGTATTTTGATAGTGAAACCATGTCCATACATCTGAAAGAAAATGTCAGACCCATGGCAAAAAAGGGTACTCCTGGAAATATACAACTGGTTAAAATAAGCCCAAACCCCCTTAAACATATAGAACTTGAAAAGATGGCAAGAGAAATTACTGAAATGGCAAAAAGTGATTTTAAAAGTTTTATAGAAATAGAAATGGAAGGAGCAACTGTTGTTCAATTCAGGGAGTACAGGATATCCATTGCTCGACCACCTTTCTCAGATGGGGTAGAAATAACAGTTGTAAGACCAATAACCAAAGTATCTATGGATGATTATAAACTTCCAGAGAAACTGGTTGACAGGTTAAAAAACAGTGCAAAGGGTATATTAATAGCCGGCCCTCCTGGAGCCGGTAAAACAACATTTGCACAAGCTGTAGCAGAATTCTATAGCCGAGATATCGGAGCAATTGTAAAAACAATGGAATCACCTCGTGATCTTCAAGTGGGTGATGAAATAACGCAGTATGCACCTTTAGAGAAGGATATGAGCAAAACAGCTGATATTCTCCTATTAGTCAGGCCAGATTATACCATATACGATGAACTGCGTAAAACCAAAGATTTCAGAATATTCGCTGACATGAGGCTGGCAGGAGTTGGTATGATAGGTGTTGTACATGCAACCAGACCAATAGACGCCATTCAAAGAATTATTGGAAGGGTTGAACTTGGAATGATCCCATCCATAGTAGACACAACCATATTTATTAATGAAGGACGAGTTGAAGCCATATTTGATATTAAACTCACAGTAAAGGTACCTACAGGTATGGTTGAAGCAGACCTTTCAAGACCTGTAATAGAAATCAGAAACTTTGAGACTGGTGATTTGGCTCACGAAGTTTATACTTATGGAGAACAGACAATTGTTATGGATGTGGGTGCAACAACATACGAAAAAACACCAATGCAGAAAATTGCTGAAAGAGAAATAATCAAAGAAATACATAACAGGATACCCGATGCAATAGTCGAAGTTAATATGAAATCTGATAAACGTGCAAATGTCTACATAGATGAAAAGAATATTGCTAAACTCATAGGTAAGAAAGGTAAGACCATAGATGAAGTTGAAAGGAAGATAGGTATAAGTATAGGTGTTGAACCCCTTGAGGTACAGGAAGTGGATGATATGTTTCCAGTTAACACCGAGATCTCAGGCAACTACGTTATTCTCAACTTCAGAAAAGATATGGTTGGCACTCCCTTTGATATTTTAGTCGAAGATGAATATTTGTTCACAGCTACAGTAGGCAAAAAAGGCACCATTAAGATTAAAAAGGACATTGAACTTGCAACCATCATACTAAAAGCCATGAAAAGGGACATACCCATATATGCACGGCTTCGAAACGAATAAAACACATCTGTTCATCAAAATATCACAGTCTTGTTAAACTATAGGTTGTAACCTAAATAAAATTCTGGAGATTATGTGAATGAATATCAGCGTATCAACACTTGCACTCTCACCAAAACCATTTGATAAGGTACTCGAATGTCTTGATGATAGGGGTTTGAAGTACTGTGAAGTCATAAATGAATACCCCTATGATTCCATTGCCAAGGATGTAGTTGATTCTTACAATATAAAAATTAGTGTACATTCACCATTGTCGGATATTAACATAGCATCCTATAATGAGGTAATAAGAAGATCCTCTGTATCTCAGATAAAAAATTCCATTGATCTTGCATCTTCAATGGAACCGGGTTTAGTTGTTGTACATCCTGGACAAATACCAATACTCGGGAAAAAATTTAGAAAAAAAATTCTTGCTATCAGTAAAGATTCCCTATTAGAATGTTCCAAATATGCCGAGGATAGGGGAGTTATGCTCTGTGTTGAAAACATGCCTGATATTGATGGATTGTTAGGTAAAGATATAAATGAACTTGACAAAATGGTTGAGGAGATAGGAGCATATATCACATTAGATGTTGGACATGCCAATAATATGGGATTTGAAATTTCAGAAATGCTCAAATCACCCCTTATAAAACATGTCCATCTTTCAGACAATGATGGAAGTTTCGACAACCATAACGCCATTGGAAGTGCTAATATTGACTTTAAATCTCTTTTTAAAGAACTCAATAATAGGGATTACAATGGTATTCTAGTTGTAGAGGTAAATGATCCTAAAGCAGTTACTGAAAGTTTAGACTACCTCAAAAATAATTTTAAAAATCTATTTTGAATATGGGTGTCGAAAAAATGTATTTATAACTTTTTTTAATATTTTTTGGAATTTTAAGATACATGAGATATATACTTCCTCAAAATTAATTCCAAGGTTAATAAACTTTAAATTAAAAACCTAAAACTATAGATATCTATCATCAAAGAGAAAATCCTATTTTTTATATATTATTTATAATATAGACTAAGATAGAAGAGAATTTTATTATTAAATAAAAAAATGAAGGGGATGTTTAGTTGAAAATTGCAATAATTGGTGGAACAGGAGACCAAGGACTTGGACTTGCATTGAGATTTGTAAAATCTGGTGAACATGTTATAGTGGGATCTAGAGATATTAAAAAGGCTGAAAATGCTGTTAAACTTATAAAAGATATGTTAAATGATGAAAATCTCCCTAATCTATCGGCAATGACCAATGAAGATGCAACAACTAATGGTGATATTGTTGTTTTGACTGTACCTCTTCAAGCACAGATGATAACACTCAAAAGCATTAAAGAATATGTTCAGGATAAAATCTTTGTGGATGCAACGGTTCCTCTTGAAGGATGTATAGGTGGTAAACCAACCAGATTTGTTGATCTCTGGGAAGGATCAGCAGCTGAAAGATCAGCAGCATTTCTAGGTAAAGATGTGCGGGTTGTATCTGCTTTCTGTAATCTGAGTGCTGCAAGTCTCACCAACATCAATGAAGATGTTGAATGTGATTGTCTGATTTCAGGTGATGACACCCAAGCCAACGCAATAGTAATGGAGCTTGCAGAAAAAATTTCCGGAGTTAGATCCATTGAATGTGGTCCCTTAGAAAATGCCAGGATTGTTGAGAAAATTACTCCTCTTTTAATCAATTTAAACATTCGTAATAGAATTAAACTTGCGGGTATTAGAATAACAGGACTTTGAATAGTACGTTAAACAAATGGAATAATTTAAAATCATTACTGGGTGAATCATGAATTCAGAATTATCAGGAGATCTAGTTATAATCAGGGAAGGAAATATCGCAAAGATCCATGAAAAAAGTCACTACGGAAATATGACAGAAGATGGACTTGAACTATCCCTTATAGAAGCACTTTATCTGATGGAGAAAGGAAAATTAGAAGTTAATATAGATTCAGATGATGTATCTATCGAGAAACTTATTAAACTCATACGGGGACAGGGCTCATTTACTAATTACATTGTTTTTAAGGATCTTCGTAACAGAGGATATATTGTTAAGACCGGTTTCAAGTATGGGTCAGAATTTAGGCTATATGAACGGGGTAAATCTCCTGGAGAGGGTCATTCAAACTATCTTGTAAAAGTGGCAAGTGAAAACAGTAAATTCATGATGTCTGACCTGTCAAGTTATGTTAGAGTTGCTCATGGTGTAAATAAAAAATTATTATTTGCTGTTGTAGATGATGAAAATGATATTACCTACTACAATGTTGAATGGACAAGACCCTAAATCCGGTGCTATATTTTCGTTTAATACAAATTTTAACATCTGAAATTTTAATAATAATAGCAAACCATTTAATAAAAGATTCAATTTAATAAATTTTTAATGTTTACAAAGGTGATTTAAATGATAGACCCGTGGAGTTCGGCGATTTTAGACTATGAAAAACTCATAGAACAATTTGGGATTAAACCCTTTTCAGATCTGCTAGACGACGTTGATAATCCTCCTATATTAATGAAAAGAGGAATAATATTCGGTCAAAGGGATTATGGTAGAATAATAAAAGCCATGAGGGAAAAAAGTAGATTTGCAGTTGTTACCGGTATGATGCCAAGTGGAAAAATGCATATAGGTCACAAGATGATCGTTGATCAGTTGATATGGTATCAGAAGCAAGGAGCAGACATATATATTCCAATAGCAGATATGGAATCATACTCTGCTAGAGGCATTGAATTTGAAGAATCTAGAAAACTTGCAATAACAGAGTATTTAACCAATTACATAGCACTGGGACTGGATTTTAAAAAGAAAAATATACACACCTATCTCCAATCGGAAAATAAAGCTGTACAAGATCTTGCCTATATATTAGGTCGTAAAGTTAATCTTAATGAAATGAAGTCAATATACGGATTTTCAGGATCAACCAACATATCACATTTATACGTTCCATTGGTACAAGTTGCTGATATATTACACCCTCAGTTAGAGGAATTTGGAGGTCCTAAACCCACAGTTGTTCCTGTAGGTCCGGATCAAGATCCACATATAAGACTCACTCGTGATATTGCGGAACGTTTCAAAAACAAATATAAATTCATTGCTCCTTCATCAACTTATCATAGATTTATCACAGGTTTGACAGGAGATAAAATGTCAAGCAGTAAACCAAAAACTGCCATATTTTTAAGTGACAGTCCAGAAATGGCTGAAAAGAAGGTTAAATCTGCAAAAACTGGTGGGAGAGAAAGTTTAGAAGATCAACGTCAATTGGGAGGTATTCCCGAAGATTGTGTTGTATATGAAATGCTCCTCTACCATCTTGTTAGTTCAGATGCCGAGTTAAAAGAGATTTACCATGATTGTAAACAAGGCACAATTATGTGTGGTGAATGTAAGAACATTGCATCAGGTATGATGAGAAAATTTTTCCAAAAATTATCAAAAAAGAGGATTATTGCAGAAGATGATGCAAGGAAGATTTTAAATAGAAACTAGATAAATAAATATTGAATAAAAATAATTGGTAATTTAAAAAACATCACTTATTGAAAGTAAGCTGTATGATAGGGGAAGAGTGTAAATGCTGAAAAAAGAGAAGTATGATGGATTTTTTGGAGGACTATACAGACGAAATGAAATATATTTATTGCTTTCAACTGCAATATTATTAATTTCAGTACTCTTAGGTTATGCATTTGCTGGATTGTTAAGCCCTTTTTTTGCTGGAATGTTAGGTGGTTTGAAAAATAATGCTGTTCAAGGGCAAATACAACTCCAAACTCTTCCCATATTCGAAAAAAATCTTGATATCATTCTTATTATTTATATTGGAGGAGTACTTTTTGGTGTTGGTACTGCTATTTATCTCATTTTTAATGGTATATTTAATGGATATGCAGCAACCCAATTTCCTCTTGGAAATTATATTTTGTATAATATCCCTTATGGTATTCCTGAGCTTATTGGTATTATCATATCTGGTGCAGCTGGATTCAGACTTGCCAGCTGTATTTACCATATCTTCAATGGATTAACACATATGAGATCAGACATTTCCCAAACCAATCAGTTCAAATATATAATAGAAATGAACATGGACGAGTTCTGGGAATCAGTCAAATTGATGGTTATAGCTATTGTATTTTTACTTATAGCAGCATTTTTAGAGGCCAATCTTAGTGTTGCATGGGCAAACTATATTAAATTTGCAATCTAAAAGAACAAGTCTATTAAATATAATAATTTTAAGGTATTGATACCCATTTAAAACAGAGTTTTATATTGTTAAAAAGTTTGAATTTATTAGATGATTTTATAAATATTAAAAATTTAACAAGGTGATACCATGATGAAGTGCATATCCTGTGGAGAACAATACGCTCTTGATGAAATAATTTACACTTGTAAAAAATGCGGATCTACCTTAGAAGTAGTTTGCAGACCCGATGTTTCGAAGGATATTTTTAACTGCAGAAAATCTACCATGTGGAAGTACAAGGAGTTTATGCCAGTTGACGAATCAAAGATTGTTAGTCTTGAAGAGGGTGGAACACCATTCTGTAAGTGTCAGAAACTTGGAGATAAACTTGGAATAGAACTTCATGTTAAAGTTGAGGGTTCCAATCCAACAGGAAGCTTTAAAGATAGGGGCATGAGTGTTGGAATAACTAAAGCAGTTGAACTTGGAGTTAATACTGTTGGATGTGCATCAACAGGAAACACCTCCGCATCGTTAGCAGCTTACGCTGCTAGAGCAGGCAAACGCTGCATAGTACTGTTACCATCTGGAAAAGTAGCATTAGGTAAACTTGCACAGGCAATGTTCCATGGTGCTGAAGTTTTATCTGTAAATGGTAACTTTGATGAAGCATTAGAAACAATTACTGCTCTAGCACTTGAAGGGGAGTTATACCTTTTAAATTCAGTGAATCCATTCCGTTTGGAAGGTCAAAAATCAATAGGTTTTGAAGTAGTGGATGACCTTGGATGGAAATCTCCAGACAGAATTATACTTCCTGTAGGTAATGCCGGGAACATTTCAGCTATATGGAAGGGTGTTACAGAATTTCATGAAGCAGGTTTTATAGAAGATCTTCCGATGATGACAGGTATACAAGCAGTAGGATCAGCACCAATAGCTAATGCAGTACGTATGGGTAAAAATAGTATAGAACCCGTTGCTAATCCTGAGACTATTGCCACAGCCATAAGAATAGGTGCTCCTGTAAGTGCTCAAAAAGCATTAAGAGCAATATATGAATCTAATGGAATGGCAGAAACTGTGACAGATGATGAGATCTTAGATGCTCAAAAATTGCTTGCTAGAACCGAAGGAATAGGTGTGGAGCCTGCGTCAGCTGCATCGATTGCGGGTCTTATTAAACTTGTTGAGAATGGAGAAGTTGATAAGGGCGAACAAGTAGTCTGTATCGTAACAGGACACTTGTTAAAAGACCCTAATACTGCAATAAAGGCGTGTGTAGAACCTGTTGAGATTGAAGCCAGTGTTGAAGCACTTTCTAAGATTATTAACCCTAGATAGATTCATCACACAACTTTTTTTAGGAAATCTGAACAATTTCTATATCCCAATTATTTCCACCTCACTAAATACAACACGATTTGTAATGGGCTGTCCCAATATGATATGGATCATGATGACATGACCCATTAGCATATAGATCATTAAATAATCTCAT
>Ga0224559_1000012_pt1 | contig 89338 bp, 82 predicted proteins | sample 714S33034metaG_FD_180676 | JGI IMG/M metagenome (GOLD analysis project Ga0224559, IMG submission 180676) | Peat soil microbial communities from Stordalen Mire, Sweden - 717 S3 30-34 | ecosystem: Environmental > Terrestrial > Soil > Wetlands > Peat | place: Sweden: Norrbotten County, Stordalen... | reverse complement strand
GGTCACGGCATCTTGAGGCAGAGTCTCTATCGCATAGCGTTCGACTACATACCCGCCTTTTTTGGGAGCCTGACTTAGCTCAACCAGTTTGACCGAGGACGAGCTAATATCCACCCCAATCAGGGGTGGCGTAGAGGTACTTAAGAAATCCAAGTGGATATCAAAATTTCCTTTAATCATAGGCGGGTTAGAGATTTTCCGTACAAAGTGGTTTAAATCCTAGCAATAACATCCAACGGTGTAAAGTATTTTTTTTATTGCCTTATTAATCTGCCCTAGAATAGCTATAATAAAAAAAGACAATTTATATCATTCATACATGACTTCTCGCTGGTGGTTTCTTCCTGCACTCTCCGTATTTGCGTTGCCAATAGTTTTATTGTTATTGGTTGTGTTTGCTGCGGTTCTTACTTATCCAACTCTGCCAACGCTTGAGTCACTGACGGTTTATCGCCCCAAAGTTCCGCTGCGTGTTTTTAGCGCGGAGGGCGTGCTAATTGGTGAGTTTGGTGAGGAACGCCGTGAGCTTGTCAAAATCGCTGATGTGCCTGATTTAATGAAAAAGTCCATCTTGGCTGCGGAAGATGACCGCTTTTATGAACATGGCGGGGTTGACTATGTTGGTGCTTTGCGAGCGGCACTTTCAAATATTGTCTCTGCAAGTAAACGTCAAGGCTCATCGACTATTACGATGCAGGTCGCGCGCAATTTCTTCCTCACTTCGGAAAAATCATGGGTGCGCAAATTTAACGAAGTTTTGCTGGCTTTCAAGATTGAGCACAATCTAAGCAAAGACGATATTTTGCAACTATATATCAATCAGATATATCTTGGTCAACGCGCTTATGGTTTTGCAGCGGCAGCCCAGGCTTATTATGGCAAGCCCCTAAACCAGCTTAGTATCGCAGAAACCGCGATGCTGGCGGGGTTGCCCAAGGCACCCTCTTCGTACAACCCTGTAGTAAATCCCAAGCGTGCAAAACTTCGCCAGATGTATGTGCTTCGCCGCATGCGTGAGCTGGGTTTTATCACGCAAAACCAGTTTGAGGTCGCCCAACTTGAGCCAATGGTAACAAAACGGGCAAATCAGGAATTTGCTGTTAAAGCTGACTACCTCGCGGAAATGGTTCGTCAAGTAATGTTTGACCGCTATCAGGAGGACGCATATACGCAAGGATACAAGGTTTACACCACCATTCGCCAACAGGATCAGGTGGCCGCTTATACTGCTGTTCGCAATGGCGTTTTAGAATATGACAGCCGGCACGGTTACCGCGGCCCGGAAGGGTTTATTGATCTGCGCGAAGACAAAAGTGAGGAGTTTCTTGAAGACGCGCTGCAAGACGTTTCTGATAGTGATGATTTGATTCCGGCAGTGGTTTTATCGGTGAATTCAAAAGTTATCAAGGCTTATGGCAAGGGCGGACTGGAAATTGAGGTTAGCGGAGAGGGTTTGCGTTTTGCCCAAAGAGCCCTTGGTGACAAGCTTTCCTTGAATCAGCGGATTCGCGAGGGCTCGCTGATCCGTGTTCAGAAAAACAGCAAGGGGCTCTGGCAAGTTACCCAACTACCGCAGGTAGAGTCTGCATTTGTTTCGGCCAACCCACGTAATGGTGAAATATATTCGCTGATAGGTGGTTTCGATTTCAATCACAATCAATTCAATCATGTAACTCAAGCTTGGCGGCAACCAGGCTCGGGCTTTAAGCCATTTATTTATTCTGCCGCTTTGGAAAAAGGTTTTACGCCTGCATCCATCATTAATGATGCGCCTCTGGTTTTTGATGCCGCACAGACGGGCGACCAGCCGTGGCAACCGAAAAATTTTGATGATAAATTCGATGGCCCCATGCGCATGCGCCAAGGATTGATCAAATCGAAAAACCTGGTTTCTATTCGTATTTTGCAGGCTATCACGCCGGAATATGCGCAAGACTATATTACCAAGTTTGGGTTTGATAAAGAAAAGCACGGCCCTTACCTCACCATGGCATTGGGAGCAGGTTCAGTTACTCCCATGCAGCTACTAACCGGATATTCCGTTTTTGCAAACGGGGGTTATCGCATCATGCCATATTTCATTCAGCGGGTAGAGGACTCTCAGGGAAAATTGTTAAGTCAGTCTGAGTCCGTTGTAGCCGGAGAAGGTGCCGAACAGGTCATTGATGTGCGCAACGCTTTTACTATGGTCAATATGATGCAAGATGTTGTGCGCCATGGCACGGCGATTCGCGCCATGACGTTGGGGCGTCAAGACCTTGCGGGAAAAACCGGAACCACCAGTGATTCGATGGACGCCTGGTTCTGTGGATTCCAACCGACAGTTGTAGGCATTGCTTGGATAGGATTTGACACACCACGCAGTTTGGGCGATAAAGAAACGGGTGGAGGGGCGGCACTTCCCATTTGGATGGATTACATGTCCAAAGTCTTGAAAGATGTTCCCGAAGCAGTCTACACGATGCCGGAAAATATGGTTACCGCTCGCATTAACGAAAGTGGACTACGTGACCCCGAGGGAAACAGATTAGAATACTTCTATCAGGAAAATATTCCACCCGCCGTGGGTGAGGCTCTGCCCGGAGAAAGTGGTGTACGTATAGATTCAGTTAAAGACCAACTCTTCTGATTAATTCATGAGCAAGCCACATCCACAACGCCGCGATCTGATGCGGGAACAACTCGCACATCAGACCGCACGACTGATTGCCGAAGACGGCATTGTCGATTTTGCCTTTGCCAAACGCAAAGCTGCCCGGCAAATGGGAGCAGCGGATACGCAACATTTGCCCAGTAATCAGGAAATAGAAGAAGCGCTGCAAAGTTATCGCGCGCTTTACCAGCAACACAGCCATCCTGATATTTTGTATCAACTACGGGAAGAGGCACTTGTTGCCATGCGACTGTTCGGATCGTTTCATCCCTACCTCACAGGTTCAGTTCTAAGCGGAACTGCGGGTGAACGCTCCGACATTAACCTCATGGTTTTCAGCGACGACGCCAAAGCGGTTCTGTTATTCTTGCTGAAGAATAATATTGAATTTAATGACGGGGAATGGCGAGTGCGGTTGGGTGGACATGATGAGAGCGTGCCGAGTTATACCTTGACGGGCGAAGCAGGCTCGCAAATCCACATTATCGTATTACCCGAAAACGCCCGGCACAGCGGCACCCGCCATCCCGAAAGACATGCGGACATTGCCGCGGTGGAGGCTTTGTTGACAGCGTAATTACGGGAAACTTAAATTAATTACCGAAGTTACCAAACAGGTTTATTCCTTTAACCACTTGGCCGCATCCAGAGCAAAGTAGGTCAATATTCCGTCAGCCCCCGCGCGCTTGAATGCCAGCAGCGCTTCCAATACGCACGCTTTTTCATCCAGCCAGCCATTCAATGCGGCAGCTTTGAGCATCGCATATTCGCCGCTTACTTGATAAACGAAAGTTGGTGCTTTGAATTCGTCTTTAACGCGGCGCACAATATCGAGGTAGGGCATGCCAGGTTTGACCATCACCATATCGGCGCCTTCCTGCAAATCGAGGCCGACTTCCCATAACGCCTCGTCTGAATTGGCGGGGTCCATCTGGTAAGTGTATTTGTTGCCTTTGCCGAGGTTACCGCTGGAACCAACGGCATCACGGAACGGGCCATAGAAGCTGGACGCATATTTGGCAGAGTAGGCCATGATGCGCGTGTGGATGTGTTTGTGGGCATCCAGAGCCTCCCTTATAGCACCAATACGGCCATCCATCATATCTGAGGGCGCAACAATATCTGCCCCTGCCGCAGCATGCGTTTGTGCCTGTCTGGTGAGCACCGCAATGGTCTCGTCATTAAGGACATAGCCGTTTTCATCAATGAGACCATCTTGGCCATGGCTTGTATACGGGTCGAGGGCGATATCGGTCATCACGCCTAGTTCAGGAAAAAGTTGCTTTAGTTCTGAAACCACACGGGGCACGAGTCCATCGGAATTATAAGCCTCACGCGCATCCAAACTTTTTAATGGCGCTTCGATCACCGGAAAGATCGCCATGACAGGAATACCCAATTTCACACATTGTTCGGCATCAGCCAGCAACAAATCCAATGTTTTGCGTTGCACTCCCGGCATAGATTTCACATCTTCAACTTTATTGCTGCCTTCCAGTACAAAAACAGGATAGATAAAGTCTGCCGGAGTGAGTATATGCTCTCGCATTAAATCCCGCGAAAACTGGTCATGACGCATCCTGCGCATACGTTTGAGTGGGTATTGTCCGAGTGTTTGCATTAATGTTTCCTAAAAATTTTTAATTTCTTTGAACTTTTTTCTGTTCATCCCGTCTGAGTATGCAGATGATGTGAGTCATCTCCTGTTTCTCCTCCCTGAACAGGTGTCTTAACCCCTAATAGTTAAGACTTTGCCCCTGACCTACCCCTTTGGTTCAGGGGCATTTTTTTCCTAAAATCCAAATGTCGTCGCTATGCGGCGTTGCAGTCAGTGGAAATCTTGCTTGCATACCGATGTATGCGGCGCGGCGATTTCCTCTGACCGAGCCTTGCCTAGCTTAGACATTTGAATTTTAGGCTTCGACCTCTGTTTCGCTGGAAAACCAACTCGCTATAACCGCTTCTGCCTCTTCTGTACCTTGTTTCTTCAAACTGGAAAAAAGTTGTACTGTACAAAATGGGAAGTTTTCTTTCAAGTAAGCCGTCACTTCGCGTAAAGTCTTGGTGGATTCCTGTCGGCTTAGTTTATCGGATTTGGTTAGCAGGATGTGTACGGGTTTGCCGGTTTCAGAAAACCAGTCCAGCATTTGCTCGTCCAATGGTGTCAACGGATGGCGTGAGTCCATAATGACAACAAGGCCGCATAAAGCTTCGCGGGTTTGTAAATACTGACTTAACAGTGCCTCCCAGTGTTGCTGAACGTCCGGGGGTACTTTTGCATAGCCGTAACCCGGGAGATCAACCAGAAAACTGTTGTTGCCCAAGGAAAAATAATTGAGGTGCTGAGTTCGTCCCGGCGTTTTACTGGTATAGGCCAGCCGGACATGATTGGCTAGCGTGTTGATGGCGCTCGATTTGCCCGCATTTGAGCGGCCAACAAACGCGACTTCTTTGCCTCCATGCAGGGGCAAGTCTCTCATGTGATTGACGGTGGTAAAGAAAGCTGCCTGCGAAAATAAGCCCATTACTTCCAGGCCGCAAAGATTTTATCGGCAGCGGCAATAGTCGCGGCGATATCAGCATCAGTATGAGCGGCAGAAACGAAGCCCGCTTCAAATGCCGAGGGCGCGAAATACACGCCCGCGTCCAACATGGCGTGGAAGAAACGATTAAATGCCTCTTTGTCGCTTTGCATCACTTCTGCATAGCTGCTCGGCAAAGTTTTGCTGAAATACAAACCAAACATGCCACCGACAGATTGCGCGCTAAACGGAATGCCATGCTTCTTTGCCGCTTCAGCCAGGCCTGCGGTAAGCTGCGTTGCCAGTTTTGAAAGATGTTCGTAGAAACCGGGAGCTTGCACCAACTTCAATGTGGCCAGACCGGCTGCCACTGCCACCGGATTGCCGGACAACGTACCCGCCTGATACACCGGGCCCAACGGCGCGAGGAATTGCATAATGTCGCGGCGTCCGCCAAACGCTGCGGCAGGCAATCCGCCACCCATCACCTTGCCTAAAGTAACCAAATCCGGTTTGATACCGTAATACCCCTGTGCGCCTTGGAGACTGACGCGGAAGCCAGTCATCACTTCGTCGAGAATCAACACTGCGCCGTACTTGGTACACAAATTGCGCAACGCTTCCAAAAATTCACGCTTGGGCGCGATCAGATTCATATTGCCTGCTACGGGTTCGACAATTACAGCAGCAATTTCTTTACCTATTTCGGCGAATGTCTTTTCTAGTCCCGCCGCATCGTTGTAGTCCAGCACTGTTGTGAGTGCGGCGATTTCGGCGGGCACGCCTGACGAGCTGGGCTGGCCAAAAGTCAGCGCGCCCGAGCCGGCTTTTACCAGTAGACCATCTGAATGACCGTGATAGCACCCTTCGAATTTGATGATTCGGGAACGTCCGGTAAACCCGCGCGCCAAACGAATCGCTGTCATCGTTGCTTCTGTACCCGAGCTGACCAAACGCACCATCTCTAAACTGGGCAGCAATTTGCGCAACAGATTCGCCAGCTCTAATTCAGTCGCCGTTGGTGCGCCAAAACCCAAGCCTTGCGCTGCTGCATCTTGTACTGCCTTGACGACATCGGGATGACAATGGCCGGCAATCATCGGCCCCCAGGAGCCGACGTAATCAATATATTTTTTTCCGTCCGCATCCCATACATAGGCACCTTGCCCGCGTTGAAAAAATAACGGCGTACCCCCGACTGAACGAAAGGCTCGAACGGGCGAATTCACCCCGCCAGGAATAACCTGTTGCGACTGTTCAAACAAGGATTGATTTCGGGAAGTTTTGGGATTGTTAAAGGTCATCGCTTACGCCCTGCTGAAAAGTATTGAAAATTGTTGTGCGCTGGCTCGTATGTCTGCGGCATTCCATAGTGCCGAAATTACCGCTAGCGCATCCGCGCCGGCCTCGATCAATGAAACTCCATTTTGAAGCGTGATGCCGCCGATGGCAACAATGGGCAGATGTAATTCGTTCCTCGCGGTTTGCAGCATTTTTACCTCTGCTTTCACGGCATCCGGTTTTATCTCTGAAGGAAAGAAAGCGCCAAACGCGATGTAATCCACGCCTTGCGTTGCAGCCTGATATGCCAGCGTTAAGCGATTATAGCAAGACACGCCGATGATCTTGGTTTCTCCCAATAATTCACGCGCCGCCGCCACACTTCCATCTTCGCCACCAAGATGTGCACCGTCAGCATTCACCTGTACTGCGAGTTGGGCATCATCATTGATCAGATAAGTGCAATCAAATTCGCTGACCAGTTGGCGCAAAGCCAATGCTTGTTGGCGTTTTAGTTCTGCGTTGGCAGTTTTGTTGCGGTATTGCAGCACGCTTGCGCCGCCCAGTAATGCAAGCCGGACTTTGCGCAGCAATTCGTCCGTATTTGACTCGTCGGGCGTTATGGCATACAAACCTTTAATCACTTTTTTATCTATGCTGTGAGGTGAAACTCTTTGCACTTTTAACCTCCCCTCACCTCAATCCTCTGGTGGAACAACTAGCCATTCGACTAAGCCCGCAAGCGGGCAAGTCGCTGGTTATCCCGCTTGCAGGAGAGGAAACGACCGAGAAAAGCAATTTAAATTCAATGGCGGGTTTCTTCCTCATCCTCTTCGTCTTCGTCGCGCGCCCAGAACAATCTGTCTGGAATGTGCTGACCCATTCCGGGACGGAAACCGTACTTCAACGCTTCCCAAGTGTATTCTTGTGCCTCCCGCACCGCCTCTTCCATTGGCAACCCGTTGGCCAATAAAGCGGCAATGGCAGAAGCCAAGGTGCAGCCTGAGCCGTGATAAATGCCGGGTAAGCGCGGCCAATTATCGCTGCGAACCAGGCCGCGTTCACCATATAGCGTATTAATTACTTTGGGCGTATGCTCGTGCGTGCCTGTAATCAGCACATATTCGCAACCCAGTAGCAAAATTCGTTTGGCGCATTCTGCCAGCGACGGGTCATCGATCTCATTTTCTTCGTCCTGTACCAGTCGTCTCGCCTCCATACTATTCGGCGTAAGAATGGTTGTTTGCGGCAACAGCAACTCGCGCAACGCATCCACCATGTCTTCATTCGCCAATTCATCTCCCCGACCGGAGGAAAGCACCGGATCCAAAACCAGCGGGATATCCGGATAGTCGGAAATCACTTCGGCAATGGCGGCAATGTTTTCAACACTGCCCAGCAAACCGATTTTAAATGCCGCAACCGGCATATCTTCAAGCACTGCACGCGCCTGATCTGCCACCATTTCAGCATCCACCGGCTGGACATCATCCACACCGCTGGTATCTTGCACGGTGATAGCGGTAACAATGGACAGAGGATGACAACCCATGCTGGCAATTGTAAGAATGTCAGCTTGCAGACCTGCACCTCCGCTCGGGTCGGTAGCCGCGAAAGTCAGAACAATTGGAGGGATATCAGACATAGGGAACAGATATTATTAGTGGCGAACTGTAATTCTAACCGAAATCGGACTTTACCCTGCAAATATGCAGGGTAAAAAAAGATCAGTAACCGGGATATAACGTAATCGAAACGAATTACTTATTTGCCAAATCACGAGGTGGTGTGTCCATGATGCTTCCCGCACCATAGCCAACCAGTGTAATTGCCAGCGCCATTAAAATAACCCCCCAAGCATTAACCCCGACAAAGAAGGCGGTAAAATTCAATGCTGCTCCCACGACAACTAAAACGGTGCCGAACTTTATTTTCTTTTCCATAATTTTCTCTCCCAAGACTTGTGGTTTGTTTTAATTTCCCAAGTGTGTACTTTATGACCAAAACGCTTATTTGGCAATTAGGATGTTAGCGAATTCGTTGTACCGCCAACCAGTTGCTCATTTTGGCATATTCCAAATATCCCAGATTTTCAGCACGCAATTGTGGGTTAATGCCGAGTTGCTCAAAGTCAGACTCGGAAATACGCTCACGTAGTGTGTTGCGCAACGTCTTGCGGCGCTGCCCAAAAGCTTGCATAACGATTTCAGCAAACAGCTTTTCGTCTTGAACCTGAATTTCTTTTCTGGGCATGGGAATCATGCGCACAATGGCCGAATCCACCTTGGGCGCAGGCCGAAAAGATTCGGGTGGAACGTCAAGTAATTTTTCCATATGAAAACGGTATTGCAGCATCACCGACAAACGACCATATTCGGGCGTGGAAGGTGCCGCGACCATTCTCTCCACTACTTCATTCTGTAACATGAAATGCATATCGGTGATGCGCTCGGCATAATCGGCAAAATGGAACAGCAGCGGCGACGAGATGTTATACGGCAAATTGCCAACAATCCGCAGTGGCGCAGGCAATTCTGCCACATTAAACTTCAGCGCATCACCTTCATGTATGACGATCTGGTGCGGCGGGTAGTCCGTCTTTAGTCGTGCGATGATATCCCGGTCAATCTCGACCACGTGCAGCGTATTCAAATGCGTTAACAATGGTCGCGTAAGCGCACCAAGACCGGGACCAATCTCCACCATGTTATCATCCGCAGCCGGACGAATAATGCGAATAATGTCCGCAATAATTTGTTGATCGACCAAAAAGTTTTGACCGAAACGTTTCTTTGCTTGATGACTCATCGTGAGACCTTACAAATGTGAGCATTCATGCCGCGCCATTTCTGCCGCAACCTTTATCGCTTCCAGCAGACTGCCCGCTTCGGCCTTCCCTGTCCCTGCCAGCTCTAGTGCTGTGCCGTGATCAACCGAGGTACGAATAATTGGCAGACCGAGTGTAATGTTCACGCCTCCGCCAAAGCTCGCATGTTTTAATACCGGCAGGCCCTGATCGTGATACATCGTCAGCACCGCATCGCATTCGCGTAAACGGTGCGCGGCAAACAAGGTATCAGCGGGTAACGGAATGCTGACGTTCATACCCGCAGCACGCAATTTATCCAGTACAGGCACCATTATTTCGACTTCTTCCCGGCCGAGATATCCGCCCTCCCCGGCATGGGGATTAAGTCCGGCCACAAAAATTCGCGGATGTGCAATACCAAAACGACGCTGCAGCTCGCGCTGCAAAATCTGCAACACGCTTTCCAACAATTGCGCGGTAATCGCGTCCGCCACCTTGCGCAGCGGTAAATGCGTTGTCGCCAAAGCTACGCGCATACCCCCACCCGCAAGCATCATCACTACTTGCTTGGTATGCGTTTGTTCAGCGAGATATTCGGTATGGCCTGTAAAAGCGATTCCCGCATCGTTGATAACGCCTTTGTGAACCGGCGCAGTAACCATGCCTGAAAACTCACCCGACAGACAGCCCTGCAATGCCCTGCTTAGCGTTTCCAACACATAAGTGCTATTCGCCGGCTCAAGCTTTCCGGCCTGTACAGTACAGGTTACGGGAACATGAAGAACACTCAGTTTCCCTGTTTTGAGGGGGGTTGCGGGTAGATAATCATGCAGTTGCACATCAAGACCGAGTTGCCGGGTACGTTGTTGCAACAGCAATTTGTCGGCTATCACCACCAACGGCTGTTCGTGGTGTGCCAACAACAGGCAAAGATCGGGACCTATTCCTGCCGGTTCACCTGCCGTTATGGCCAGTGGCTGCCGCATCAGTTTGTTGCGTTGCGATATTCGATGAAAGCACGGTCACGCAATTGCCGTAGCCAATCTTGAAAAGACTCATCCGAGCGTAATGAGCGAATTGCATTTCGCGCCTGCAATTTCTTTTGTTCGATGCTCACATCGGCATTTCTTCGTTCCAATACCTGAATCAAGTGCCATCCGAAACCGGACTGAACTAATCCGCTGATTTGCCCGACTTTAAGTGCATCCATGGCTCCTTCAAATTCGGGCACGGTGTCACCGGGAGAAAGCCAGCCTAAGTCTCCCCCTTGAGGCGCGCTACCATCTTCGGAATACAATTTGGCCTGTTCGGCGAAGTCTGCCCCTTTATCGATGCGCAGCTTAACCTCGGCCAGACGACTTTTTGCTTCACTTTCCGGAACCAATTCGCTGGTTTTAATCAAAATATGACGCGCGTGGGTTTGAGAAATAACGACAGGGCCATCCTTGCTGCGTCTATCTATCAGTTTGATGATATGGAAACCGTTTGGACTACGCAATATTCCACTCAGCTCACCCGGTTTCAGTTTCTGGAGCGCCTCGGCAAACAAGGCCGGAAGACGATCTGCAGAACGCCATCCCAGATTGCCGCCCTGCAGTGCATCGCTCGCATCCGAATAACCGGCCGCCACTTGAGCAAAGGGCGAACCACTGTTTAATTTTCCCAGAGCCTGCTCTGCACGTAGTTTATACGTTTGAATTTTTTCAGCGCTGGCCTGTTCGGGAACGACGACCATGATGTGCGCCAAATTTAATTCTTCGCCTTTGCCAACTTGTTTAGACTGGTTGTTGATGTAATTGTCTATCTCGTTGTCACCAATAACGAGCTTGCTATCAACTTCACGCTCACGCAGGCGGGAGGTTAAAATTTCGGTGCGAATTTCTTCACGGAATTTATTAAAGTCCACGCCATCTTGTTCGACCTTGGCCCGGAAGCTGGCCAGAGAGTCTATTTTATTTTGCTGGGCAATCCTGAGGATGGCTTTATCCAACTGGGCATCATCAATTTTTAAACCCGTCTCTTTGGCATATTGCTGCTGCAGGAGATCGCCGATCATGCGTTCCAGAATTTGCTTTTCCAGCACAGCACCTTCGGGTAACGGCGTGCCTTGTTTTTTTAGTTGCGTTACAACAACTGCAAGCCGCGAATCCAGCTCATGACGTGTAATGACATCATCGTTAACAATCACCATGATTTCATCAATGGGCTGGATTTGCTTCGGCGTATCCGCCGCGAAAGCAAGTGAATCTACCGCGAATATCAAACAAAACAATAATTGGATTACCCGGTTTTTGTAAAACATAATTTCTCTCAATCTAAACAATTTAAGGAGTGTCTTGCACAGGCTTGGTGGTGGGCGAATTCAATTTGGAATACCCTGGAATACTGCTGCGCAAAGAACTGATCGGGTCATTGCCCAGCGGAACAAGATCATTTAATTCCAACTGGATGAATAACTGACTGCTTTCCTGTGTGGCCGATGTCCAAAATTTCTGCGTCACCAATCGAAATGTCCAGCATGACTGATTATACTCAAGCCCGATTAATCTTTGCGTCATCATATTTGCTTGCACCGAATAGCTCAAGCGCGCAACGGCGTACCAACGCCCGAATAGAGGCCATTGCGCAGAAAAGTCATCTTGACGAATATCGTTCGCAGGGGTAATCAAATCCTGATTAAAATGGTATCCCAAATTCAGCAGCTTTCCTGTTTCTGGCTTATAGGTAAGAGTAATGCTACCCGCCGGCGTAAAGTTAAGTAACGGATTGTAGTCAAACAAACTATCCATACTCAGTGCGTTAGTAATTTTACCCCCTACCGATATCATAATATCTGAGTCGCTGTTCACATAAGGTGCAACGACTGTCGGCGGGATAGTGGGTGCTATCGCTTGAGTAACCAGTGGTGTTGCAAAGTAAAACCTCTCTGCTACACCTATGTGCAAGCGCTCTACGCCACCCGCTCCATCGATTAAGCGTGTGGTTAGGCCTACCGTTGCCATATCTGCATCGCCTATCCGGTCATTACCGTAAAAGCGATTTTCCGTAAACAACTGGGCAAAACTGATTGGTGCCAATGAAGAGTCGAAAACCGGCAGGTTATCTTGATTTTGATAAGGAATCTTCACATAAAAAACTCGGGGCTCCAATGTTTGCACATATTCGCTCGTCCCAAAGTTCAAATCGCGCTCGAATGTCATTCCACTATCCACGCTGAAAATTGGCAACGTTCTGGCAGTATTTGGAATATTTGTTAAGTTGTTGTCTCCCATTTCATATTGGGTATAGTTAATGCCAAATTTTGGTTTTACGTAAAATCCGGGATCATTAAACAAGGAATAGGTTACTGAGGGATATAGCACCGCTCGCTGGCCTTCTACCTGAGTGGGATGTCGAAAATCAACATATTCGCTCACCATGCTCAACGTCGTATCATTGAACACTTTTTGGGCTGAAACAGTTACCTGTGGCATAAGCTCATAAGGTATCGCCACATCGCCTAAAGCATCCTGCAAAGTTTGAAAAGTCTGTGCCCTGACTGAAGCTGACCACCATCCCGCACCATAGGTTAAAACGCCTTCATTTAATAACTGTGTCTGAGTTACATCTTGTACTGCCGTGGATAAATCCTGAAAATAATTGTTATCCGAAACCCGGTTAAGGTTTACTGTTGCACCGAACCCACCCCCTAGATTTTGACTTTCTTTGAATGAGGTATGCCAGCGTGTCGTGTCGGTAGCCCGGTCATTCGCCAGTTCGTCGTAGTGAATTTCTCCCAATGAATTTGCTTCCTTAAACCGAAATTCGTTTTCGAGTAATGTACCGCGTTTGGACATATCCCTCGGAGAGAGGGTGTAATCATAATTAGGTGCAATATTCCAGTAAAATGGTACCGTTAGCTCATATCCTGTCGTTGTAGTGTTGCCATAGATTGGAGCCAATAAGCCAGTATGCCGGGCACCATCCAGGGGAAAGTTCATCCAAGGAGTATACAAAATGGGGACCCCTTCAAATTCGACCCAGGCATTATGCGCGGTTCCGATTTGGGATTCACGATCCAGATCCAAACGGGACATATGTAACAGCCAATCATCGTCACCCGCAGGGCAAGTCGTGAATGTGGCGTGTTCAAATTCATAGAATGACGGCCCGGTTGTAATCATTAAATCGGCGGATCCGCGCGCACTATTCTGGCCATTCTGTTTTAGTTCAAATACCGGGGTGGTCATTTCTCCGATATGCGTGATTGTGTTCATTTTCAACTCCGGCCCGGATACAGACTCGTTAGCCTGCTCCATCCGTACTGACCCGTTTGCAGTCAGATCGCCGGATTTTTGTTCATACAACACATGATCGGCAAAAACCTTTTGCGTTCCTTGTTGCATCCCTACGTGACCGTTTGCCTCCATTTGAGCATCTTTTTTTCCGTCGACTTCCTGCGCTTCGATGTAAGTCGTTTTATCGGACGAGGCCGTACCTGCACTGACGGAACTTGCGGGCGACAGTGAATCCGCCGCATTGCCATGCGGCGAAATCAAGAGGAAAACCAGAGGGAAAAACAGGTAAGAACAAAAACGCATGGTACGAAGCAAATAAATTAAGATGCTAAAATCGCACAAAAACACTATTAAGGCAAACCCAATGCAACGCCAACGACTTCTTACCGACTGGCTTACCAGTCTTTTTCCGAATGAATTCTTTACTATTGCACCGGCCTCTGCCGATGCCAGCTTCAGGCGCTATTTTCGTGCCTCATTTATCAATAAGAGCTTGATTATTATGGATGCGCCTCCCCAACATGAGGACTGCAAACCATTCTTGCATGTTGCAAAACTGTTCGAAAATGCGGGTGTCCACGTGCCACATATCCATGCCCAAAACTTGGAACAAGGCTTTTTGGTACTTTCGGACTTGGGGGCATTCACCTACCTGCAAGCCATGAAAAAGGACAATGCAAATGAACTTTATTCAGCGGCAACGGACGCTCTGATCAAGATTCAGCTTTCGTCGCGGGAGAACGAGCTGCCAAATTATGACGAGGTTCTTCTCAGGCGCGAGTTAAATCTGTTTCCTGAATGGTACATTGCCAAGCACCTAGGTGTGACCCTAACCAAAAAACAAAACGACAATTTGGAAAAAGTTTTCCAGCGCATCATCACCAATAATCTGGCGCAGCCAAAAGTGTATGTGCATCGCGATTTTCATTCCAGAAATCTGATGTTGAGCGAACCCAACCCCGGCATCCTTGATTTTCAGGACGCGGTTTACGGCCCTATCACCTATGATCTCGCCTCTCTTTTTAAGGATGCCTACATCAAGTGGGAAGAAGAAGAACTCATGGACTGGATTATTCGCTATTGGGAAAAAGCCCGCAGCGCCGGACTTCCGGTGCGCGAGGATTTCGGAGAATTCTACCGTGACTACGAATTAATGGGGGTACAGCGACACATTAAAGTGCTGGGAATTTTCGCGCGTCTGTATCACCGCGATGGCAAAGACGGCTATTTGAAGGATATGCCACTCGTGATGGATTACCTGCGCCGGGCATGTGAACGCTATATCGATCTCAAGCCATTACTCAATCTGTTGATGGAGTTGGAGCAACAAAAAGGCGCAACAAAATGATGCTGCGCATTCCCTCACCCCAACCCTCTCCCGCAAGCGGGCGAGGGGGCAATTGTGGAAGGCGTATTTAATGCTTGCGATGATTTTGGCAGCGGGGCGCGGCGAACGCATGCGCCCGCTTACTGACCATACACCCAAGCCGCTGCTCCAAGTCGGCGGCAAGCCGCTTATAGTATGGCATATTGAACGGCTGGTGAATGCGGGCGTTGTCGAACTTGTCATCAATCATGCTCATCTCGGTGCCCAGATTGAACAGGTATTGGGTGACGGCCATCAGTATGGCGCCCGGATTCGTTATTCGTCCGAAGTAACCGCGCTTGAAACGGCTGGCGGCATTGCATTTGCGTTGGCCTTGTTGGGGGACGGGCCTTTTGCTGTGGTCAATGGTGATATTTATTGCGATTACGATTTTAAGCAACTACCGGTTTTGTCCGAACAAATGAAACATTCTCACGATAGTGCGCATCTGGTATTGGTGAATAATCCTGTCCACCATCCGCTAGGGGATTTTCTTCTGCGCGACGGGCGTGTATGTCCGGCAGGTAATTCGCTCAACCCCTCTCAACTCACTTTCAGCGGAATCGGGTTGTATCAGCCATCGTTGTTTGCGCCTATTTTGAGAGGGGGCAAAGCACCTCTTGCTCCTTTGTTACGCGAACAAATCGCGCTAGGCAAAGTCAGCGGGGAGCATCACCGGGGAATCTGGGTCGATGTCGGCACACCACAACGTCTGCAGGAACTCGACAAGAGTCTTCGCACACCGCAGAATATCACCCATGTCTGAACCCACACCATTCATCCAGCGCAGAACGCAACTGCAAACCCGTATGCAACGGGGCATCGCCATTATACCCACTGCACCGGAGGTCATTCGCAATGCGGACGCCCATTACGACTATCGCCATGATAGTTATTTCTATTACCTGACGAATTTTGCCGAACCGGCATCTGTTCTGGTATTGATTGCCGGAGACAATCCACAAAGCATTCTTTTCTGCCGCGAGAAAAATCTGGAGCGCGAAATTTGGGATGGTTTTCGTCATGGACCCGAAGCAGCACGTGAAAAGTTCAGCTTCGATGCAGCCTATCCCATTGAGCAACTTGACGAGAAAATCATCGAATTAATGGCGAACCAGCCGGTATTGTTTTACCCTGTTGGCGCGGATGCGCTCTGGGATGCGCGCATAATAAACAATCGGGAAAAAGTAAAAGCAAAATCACGCAGTGGTATTCAGGCGCCAAGCGAAATTCGCGATGTGCGCGAATTTCTAAATGAAATGCGCTTAACAAAGGATGCTCATGAAATTGACATCATGCGCAGCGCTGCCAAAATTACCTGTGATGCACATAGACGCGCCATGCGCACCACTCTTCCTGGCAAGTTTGAATACGAAATTGAAGCCGAGTTGCTGCATCAGTTTTGCCGCAACAGTGCACGTCACCCGGCTTACACGAGTATTGTTGCAGGAGGGGCGAATGCCTGCACGCTGCATTACGTTGGCAACAATTCCCGCCTTAATGACGGCGAGTTGTTACTGATCGATGCGGGTTGTGAACTTGACAGCTACGCTTCCGATATTACGCGCACTTTTCCTGTGAACGGCAGATTCAATCCCGCACAAAAAGAAGTGTATGAAATCGTACTTGCCGCACAAGCCGCTGCGATTACGGTCGCCAAGCCGGGCAACACATGGAACATGCCACACGAAGCCGCCTTGCGGGTGTTGGCACAAGGTTTTATTGATCTTAAAATATGTCAGGGCAGCGTCGATTCAGTGATAGAAACCGAAAGTTATAAACAATTTTATATGCACCGTACCGGACACTGGCTTGGCATGGACGTTCATGATGTGGGTGAATACAAAATAGGCGAACAGTGGCGCACTTTGCAGGCCGGGATGACACTCACCGTCGAACCCGGCTGTTACATCCGTCCCGCGGATAATGTACCGAGAGAACTGTGGAACATGGGTATACGCATTGAAGATGATGTGTTGATCACTGAACAAGGCAATGAAGTACTCACACTTGCTGCACCGAAGACGGTCAGCGAGATTGAGGCGGTTATGCATCATGAGTGAGCTCTGCGATATCGCCATCATCGGAGGGGGGCCTGTAGGAACGGCACTTGCTCTTGCACTGCGCGAGAGCGGACTCAAAATTGTGGTGCTCGAGGCGCGTAAGCCCGAGGAACAAAATGCCGACCCTCGCGCGCTGGCTTTGTCTTACGGCAGTCGATTGCTTCTCGACAAGCTGGGCGTGTGGAAAAATATTGATCAGGTAACGCCCATTAAGACTATTCATGTGTCGCAAAAAGACACTTCAGGCAGCACTCTGCTGCATGCCTTGGAGATGAAAGTAACCGAGCTTGGTTATGTTTTGCCTTATCCCGCATTGCAAGCTTCACTGCATCAGGCATTGCTGCAAACCGATGTGACATATCTGGAATGTGCCAATGTGGGCAGCTTGGCGGGCGAAACAGATGGGGCGACTCTAGTTTACCAACATGACGGCTACGAACATCGACTAACAGCGCGTCTCGCCGTGGTAGCCGATGGCGGCAAATTACTTGAAACATCAAACCCGCCGCAAGTGCGTGAATATGGTCAGAGTGCGGTTATTGCCCACATTACCTGTACGATGCCGCAGGTTGGCGTCGCTTTTGAACGCTTCACTAAACAAGGGCCGGTCGCTTTGCTGCCCTACAAAGATGGTTATGAAATCGTTTGGACCGGCTCTCATGACCAAGCCAAACAAATGTTGCAATGGGATGATTCAACTTTTCTTGCCGAACTGCACCGGCACTTTGGAAATGGAGTTGGAGACTTTTTATCTGTCGGAAAGCGCCACAGTTTCCCGCTGCGTCTCAAACGCGCACCCGTTACCGCACTTCCTCATACTGTGCTCATCGGCAATGCCGCACAAACTTTACATCCGGTGGCCGGACAAGGGTTTAATATGGGCGTACGCGATGCTTGGGAACTGTCTCGCATTATCTTGCATTCACAGCCTGCGGCTCTTGGTTCCGCCTCAATGTTGGAGAATTACCGCAAATCCCGTCGTATTGACCGCAATGCCGGTATCGGCTTTACCGACAGTCTTGTTCGCCTCTTTTCCAACGACTTTCCTCTGCTCAACCGGGGGCGCGGATGGGCAATATCAGCTTTAGACCGGCTGCCATTCGCCAAGAAGTTCGTGGCAAAACGCATGATGTTTGGAGCAAATGGATAATATGCCGGATACGCCCAAATCAAACAAACTAGCCATTCTGTTCGCGGACATCAGCGGTAGTACGGCGCTTTACACCCAACTGGGTGACGTGCAGGCACTTAAATTAGTCGCCAAGTGTCTGGATATCCTGATCGGGGAGCTTGCTTCACGTCAGGGTGTACTGATTAAAACTATCGGCGATGAGATTATGTGTTCTTTTCCCAATGCAGCGCTGGCATGCGAAGCTGCATGCGAAATGCAAAGGATTATCGAACAAAAACGGCCTGGCGGGGATCGCCCCATCTATATTCGAATAGGTTTCCACTACGGTGATGTTATCGGCGTTGGTGAAGATTTATTCGGCGATGCCGTTAATATTGCCGCACGCGTCACCTCAATTACCCGCGCCCGACAAATATTAACGACGCAGGCAGTACACGATTCGTTACCCGAAAAACTGCGTCGCAAAGTACGTTTGGTTTCGCGCGCAGAATTCAAAGGCAAAGAAGGGGTTCTTGACGTTTTTCAAGTCGACTGGGAGATTGATTCAACCTTAACCACACGCATTGGTTTGCCAAAATTCCGCAAACCTACAGAGGCACGGCATGAGCTACTACTCCGTTATCATCAACAAATTTTGACTTTGAACAAATTGCAAAGAAGCATTGTGATTGGAAGAGGTGATACCTGCCAGTTGATCATTCAAAGCAACTTCGCATCCCGCCAGCATGCAAGTATTGATTTCAGTTTTGGGAAGTTCGTCGTAACCGATCACAGCGCAAACGGAACGTATGTCCGTTTTAGTGACAATCAAATAATCCATCTCACACATCAGGAGGTTATGCTGCACGGCACCGGTGCGATTAGTTTGGGACAGCCCTTCAGTGAGAGCCCGGCTGATATTATCGAGTATCTGGTGCAGTAAAACACCCCCATAGCACGCGCTATGCGTTGGCGCACCGACTTTGCCAACTTCCGAGACCAATATTCTACAGGTTATATTAATTAACTTGTTGGCTGGGGGTCGAATGGACACAAATATAGATAACGCCTGTGCGGCCTTGTCAGCCAAGGATGCAGACATGCCTGCCGAATTTTTTTTCAAGCTCGAGGTTGAAAAATATCTGGACCAACTGGATCAAGCTGTTCCGCTGGCAACAGGGGAGCGTCATCATTTGAATAAACTGTTGGACACTGAGGCACATGGCTCTTTCAAACAACTTGATAAAGACTATCCCAAACAGCAACGAGGCAACGAACTGTTAAATGAGGTTCTGATCAATAACGCGGAACTCTCGCAACGCGAGAAAGAAGCGGTCATGAAGTTTAAACAGCATCACACTAATACCACCCCGTTCTCGGGGGATTTCGCACTGGGAAATATACTTGTTGCGAACGGCAATATCACCCGGCCGCAACTGGAACAGGCTTTGCGTCAGCAAATTAAAAGCGGTCGTCGCTTGGGTGAAGAATTGATTACGTCGGGCCATACAAGCACCGGACAAGTTGAAAAAGGCTTGTTGCTACAGAGTAAGCTGCTGGCGTGTGCATTGGCTGCCACAGTGGGCCTTGCGCCCGTAGCTGCGACAACCGCAGAAGCGGCGCAAACCAGCGCTGCCATGGCCGTTTCTGTCACTGTTGTCGCTCATGCCAAAATGCATACCTACTTTCAGGAGTCCCAACTCAATATTTCCAAAAAAGATATCGAGCGCGGCTACGTAGACGCTCCCGCAGCTTTACGTTTTTCAGTAGTATCAAACAGTCAATCCGGTTATCTCATGGAGTTTTACCCCGTTGGCAACCTGTTTGATTCGGTACGCATTAGTGGCTTGGGAAATGCTGTTCAGATGGGCACCGATGGGGGTGCAGTGGTGCAACGCGGTCCTTTACGAGCCAATCCAGCCGTCGAACTAAGTTTTCATTTTGTGCTGCACCCGGATGTGCTTCCCGGAAACTATCCTTGGCCTCTGCAACTCTCGGTTCGCTCGCTTTAATTCCCTGATAGCAGGGCTATCGGGCATCAAAAACTTATGGTCGTGGTAATGTTGTCGGTATATGCGCCCACCGCGGCATCCTGCCCGGCTGGAATTTGCCCGAACACGCTTAACGTTGTTGTGTTGTTCCTGTTTACTGACATGGTACTGCTGCCGCCGCTGCCATCTCCCCAGACAACGATTCTCGCGGCGCTAGTGTAAAGATTGTAATTCAGAATGTTTCCACCGCTTTTCATTATTCGTAAAATGTAGCTGTTGCTCTGCCCGCTACTCAAATTTACAACAAAAGTTGGCGGTCCATTTTGACATCGGACAGAGACGTTACCCACACCGTTGGTGTTTGATTGTGCGCTAAACACGTTATATGTTCCAAAGTCGACTGCTGATAATGACGTGATCGAGCAAAAGGCTGCAGCAAACGAAATGCGTGACAACATGAAAAGCATAAGAAATGTTGCACCAACCACTATTCGAAGACGTAATAGAGCAGTGCCAAATATTCTGTGATTTGGATTCATCATAGTTTTACTCCTTTGCAAATATAGATACCCAAATCTGGCAGTGGGTTGGTACTTTCGGTAAAGACCACATCAAATTTGCAGCGCTGATCTCCCCAAGTCGCCATGATTGTAGTTCTTGAACCCAAGCCGAGGATATAGACTTCGCCTTCGTAGCCGACCGTGTATATTTCCACCTTTCCGATTTCTTGTACTGTTGCGCCCACGGGCACCGGCTTGCCGTTTTCAAGATGAATGGTCAGTGTTGCTCCGTGTGAGCGCTTTATTGGAAACGTAACCTCAACACCACTGCGAAAATACGGAACCGCATCTATTTTAAGGGAGTTGATCTCCGCATCCATAGGCAAGTCGCGCTGGTCTATCGAAATTACATTGTTATCATACGCGCGCAAATGCGGAATCAGGGCATTGCCAGCGGCATTGGTTCGCCCAGCCGGTTGATTGTCGGCGAGCACGCGTACGTCAGGATAATCAGCAACGCGAACGAGCGCAAAACTTTGGTCTATGTTTCGGCTCAGAAAGGCTTCCCCGTCGAGGAACGCAATGCCACCTGACGCGTCCAGGCGCGTCGATGTCGTATTCTGACTTTGTGCGACATCGACTATGTATGTGCCAATATTATTCTGTAAAGAATAGGAAGCCCCTTCTAAACCGTCGGTGCTACTTTGCAAACGATATCCGTAACCGGCACCGAGTGGTAGATTGCGTTGCAATGTACCTGTAAATTCATTTTTCCGGGGCCGTAACTGCGAACTTAGCAACACGCTTGTCAACGGGCCCAAGGGAATGCTGAGCATGGCGAACAGCGTAGTGCTCTCGTCTCCCGTCAAGTTTTCCAAAACTGAAATATTGAGTGAACCGATATTCTCGAAAGTAACGCTGTAACTCAATGTTGCGATACGCGCATCCGGCTGATCCCGATTGCGTTGCCCGACATAGGCTATTCCAAGCGAACCACCCGAGTGAAACGCATAACTCAGATTGGCACTGCTCTGTTGCGCCGGTGCAAGCTGCGTCGACGCCAAGCCAAGCTGTGTGTAACTGCTTGTTGTCCATTGTGTACGCGCACCGATGCTCCAGGGTTGGGCCAAGCGATCGAAACCAATCAGGGTGAGCAGACCCTGCTCTGCGCCATTTTGGCTGCCTGCAATATAGGTGTTAATCGTGCCGATCTGCGGAAGCAGGGTGTCACCGCCTCCCCCGATAATTGTCTGACCTTGCATCGCCTCTGCATGGATTTCTCCGGTAACGCGTCCACTTAGGCCGCGCCGATATGTACCGCTGCCCAGCCAGTCACCGTAATCATCGCTTTCGATGCCATAACTTTCCCGCACCTTGCCGAGCTCGTAGGAATAACTTTCCAACCCCTCTCGCAACAGCATCTGGCTACCATAAAATGATTGGGTTACAAGTTGTTCGCGGCCTAAGAGATCACGCACCACAAGACGTACTTCGCCCGCGCCGGTAATAACCGGCAGGTTGCTGATTGAAAACGGACCCGGGGGTACTGTCTGATGAGAGGCAAGCGCATTATTGATGAACACATCAACAGTGGACGGCATTGTTGCTTGACCTACTATACTTTGAGCAGGTGTCATTACAAACGTCGGCTGCGTGCCAAAGTTTGTCGTGAATTGGACTCCGGCAAAACGCAGCGAGCTACCCCAAGTACCGGGGTTCGAAATTGCATCACCCAAATGCAGCGTTTGCATTCTGTCCGGATAATCTGTTGTCCACGTCGAATCAAGTCGTGTTGCTCGAAATTTGTTATCTATGCTTTCGGCAAGACTACTGCTGGTACCGACGCCAAAGCGATTAAAATATCCCAGCTCAAATTGCCCCGAACGCTGCACAACCTCCTGCGAATCTGCCGCCAGTAAATCATAGTTGATAAATCCGCCTAGGCTAGATGTTGCTAGTGGCAATGATTTTTCTGTTTGTGCAGATCGAACAGTTTCAGTCAATGCTTGCGGAAACACTTTAATCGAGAGCGTCAGTTTTTTTCGATCGTAGATATGGGATATGTCTGAAATCGCGCTGAGCGGATAGTATTTCTCGCCTTGATAATCAATTGCCGCATTCGCATCCGGAGTACGAAAGCGCCAGCGCTGCAAATCATGGCTCCACAGATAGAGTGCACCGTTTTTGTCTTCCAGAACCAGCACGGTTTGATTTAATTGTTGCTGGTCAATATCAACCTGCAACAAGCGTTCTTTAAACGCAAAATTATTTTTTCCGGCAGATGGTATTGCAGTTTCTTTTTTTGGATCTTCAACGAGTAGCGGAATCCAGCCTTCGCTAGTCGCCGCTAAGGCAGGGAATGCAATGCTGAAGATCAGAAATACCTTCGCACAGTTACGGCTTGCGCAGTGCAATTTCCGTATCTACGTTGATGGCATCAGTATATGCAATGAAATGCAAACGATTCCCGGAAATCTTCTCCGGGGTATTTGTTTTCAGTTGCCATTCCTGCGTTTGGCCCGACAATACGTAACTTGAGCCAGCTTCGCCGGCTATCGGCGTATTATTTCCGGGAACATACAACGAGAAGTCTGAAACTTGCACATGAGCATTTCCGGAATTTCTTAGCACAACTTTTAGTTGATTCTCCGGCAGTTGCAACACCTCCCAAGACATTTTGGGCTCCGAAAAACCGATTGTCGATTGGACAAACACCGGCAAGCTGACCCGCAACGCAACGTGTACACCCATAAAATTTTGCGTCTGTTGCGGCGGAAGCTCCTGCAGACTGATGCGATAGGTCAACTCTTTTTTGCTATCCGCCTGTCTGCGCAAAGCCACTCGAATCACCTGTTCACTTTTGGGTGCAATCGTGAAAATCGGTGGCGAGACAAGCAATTCATTGGTTGGCTTGTAGATATCTTTGCCCTCATGTTGTGACCACTCAACGGCCTGTATCTGAATTGAGGTTGCCTGATCAGAACTGTTTTTTACGGTAAGGGCCGCTGTTTGTTGTTGCTGCGACAGTTCGATGCGAACAGGGTCTATCTCCCATCCTGCGGCTCGAGCGTAAGTTTGAAAAAGGAGTGCGAGGATAAACAAAGTGAGGGTAGCAACAAATTGCCAAGGGTGATTCACTTCCGTCCGTGTCATAGCGCGAGTTGAGTTAGTCAAAGTAGGTGCCCTCTTAAAAGTTGATTGTTGCGCTGACAGTATCGGAATAGGTATCTGCTGCGACATCCTGTCCACCTGGAATCGTTCCGCACACGTTGTAAACGCGGGTTACTTTGGTAGGGGCGCTGGTGAGAGTTAACAGACCCGTGCCGACCGTTGACCAAGCTGTTGTACCGGGGAAAGTGCAGACGGTGCCCGGTGTGTTATTGGGGGGTTGGAAAATATTGTATAAAAGAGAACTTACGGCAGTTGCACCCAACATCTGGCGCTGATTGCCCGAATTGTGCGTACCGTTATCCATTCCAATGGTCAGGCCTACGGCACCTTTTGAACACGCTACACTTATCTGACCGGTGGCATTTAGCGCAGCGGTTGCGTTGGCGCCAACCGGATCATACGTTGTGAAGGCAAGGGCAGATGTTGTACTGATAGTGCAATTTTGTGTAACAGAAGCAGAAACTGGAACGAATGTGCTAGCCGAGGCTGCCAGCACGATTCCCGACACAGAAGGAAAAACTAGTAATGCAGCAACTTGCAACGCGGTCTTTTTGAACATGAAATGACTCCCTAACAATTTTAGTAATCATCATCCTATTCCTATACCTCGTTTGTTCGGGGCCGCACGCATGTGTAACAAATTAACTACCTGTGTCTACGGCATCACTGTAAGCGTGCCATTGATATAAACAATTTTATAGTCAGCGGCGTTAAACGATCCACCGTTGGCGGGGCTTGGAGTAATCACGTATGGACTGCCATCTGCACTCGCAGTTGCCACAGCTCCGGGGCTGGACTCGCTAATCGCACCAATTGTTTCGCCGTTCATTAAGCCCGTTACTGAAAACCCCGTCAGATTTATTGTTTGGCCATAAGTCTTCATCGCATTTGCCACTGTAACAGTCAGGGCAGCAGGTGTAATGTTTGCAGTTGTTGTTCCGGAAGCAGCAAACAGCGCAAATTTATTGGCATCTGTTCCGCTAATTGATGCTCCGCTAAAAATGACCGTCTTGCCAGTTCCCGTATTACTGTTATCGAAAATTGCAGAGCCCGGAACCATAACCACATTGCCACCTGCGCTTGGCACGCCCTGAAAAGAAAGAATGTCCGCATTAGTACCGTTGTAGGTCTTGTTGTTTGCGCGCGCGAATACCCAAGCTTTTGCATCCATCATTCCCGTAACCTTGGGAAGGTAGGCTGCAATTTCAGCACTCGTATTCGCATAGCTAATCGGGTTAAAACGAATCGCCGTACTTATGGAAGAAATAGCCGCAGTTGGCGCAATCGTTACCGTTCCTCCCGCAACGCCGGGGCCGGTAGAATCAAGCCCTGAAATCAGACTGATCAATGATCCTGCCGCACCTGTTGTAATCGCGGCATTGACGTTCACATTTCGTCCGGCATTAATGTTGATCACAGAGCCCGCGGCAACCTCTGAAATCGTCGCATTGGCGAACACATCATGTCCCGCAACAATGGTAATTGGTGAAGCAGCGCCTATACCCGCTATCGGAGCCGATACAGTCACATCATTCACAGCATTAATGCTGATAGATGATGCAGCACCCGTCACCGTAAGCGCCGCACCTACGTTCACATTATTTCCCGCAATTAGAACGAGCCCGGCTCCGGCAGGAACCCCGGTTATCGGGGCATTGATGAGCACATCATGTCCCGCGTTCAGCGTTAATGTTTGCGCAGTAGCCATTGAAATGGCATCGGAAACAGTTATGTCATTGCTTGCACTAATCAAACGATTTGTTGTTGCCAGACTGGCGGCTACACTGGCGGGAGTTTCGTCGCCACCTGTGCCCGCTATTGTGTAATTCACCGGATCAAGCAACCATAGGCCTGTGTTTCCGTGGGGTGCCAATGTATCTATCTTTGTGCTGCTCGCAATTAAGATATGGCTGCCTGAAGTTTCGATAAAACCGCCGTCACCGGAATTTGCACCGCCTTCTGCCGTTAATGTACCCCCAACATTCACGGTGCCGCTTTGCATGCCTGCCAAGAGCCTGATCGTACCGCTGTGATTATCGATCGTCTGAGCTTGAATTACCCCTGTGTTATTCACTACATTTTGCAACAAACTTCCTGTTGCCTGCGTTGATAGTATTACTGTTCCTCCATCCGCCTGAATCAAACCACCGTTTTGCACGAGTGCATTTACCGCACCTTGATTAACAGTGACACTAAGTAAGCCGTCTCCGACAATATCGAGCGTGATCGCCGTGCCAGAGGCAAGCGCCACAGTGCCAATTCGCGCAGTAATGATGCCGTCGTTATTTACGTTCGCGCCCAACAGTGCCACATAGCCGCCGTTTGCATTCGTACTGATTATTCCTTGGTTGAGCAACGAGCCATTACCTGTGCCTGAAAATTTGTAATTGTCCGACATGAAGTCATCGTCAGAAATATTCAGTGTTGAGGCAACCAGTCCTCCCACATTTACTAAAGCGCCCTTGCCAAACAAAATTCCGTTTGGATTAACCAAAAACACCTTACCATTGGCTGATAGGTTTCCCAAAATATTCGACGGGTCAGAGCCCACAACTCTGTTGAGGGCGACAGAACTACTGGTCGGCTGCACGAACTGCACTGCTTCACCCTGGGCGATGCCGAAACTCTGCCAGTTGATAACTGCATTTGCGGTGGCCTGTGTAATGATCAAGCCAGTGGAATCACCGCTAATATTGGCACTCCCGGCTGATACTTTTCCACCAGTTGGTAACGAATAAGCATTAATGCCAAAAGACAGCATAAGCGAAGTTGCCAATGCTTTAATAATGAAATGTCCAGGCGTCCGTTCAGGCTTGCGAATCTTGGCAAGAATGAAGTAGGCGTATGATCGGTATAAATGGTTCACGTCGTTACTCCAATATTTAACGCTATCTAAAAATACTTCACGCCCTGAATCCAGAGTCTGCCAGAAGTATCTGGTGCCGAGGTTGCTGTTTCAGCACCCAGCTTGTGCGCGTAGTAAGTTTTTAGCACAAAGTTATTTGTGCTTATCCAGTTCACCCCCAACCCTGCACCACTAAGGGTTCTGTTGTTTTGCGCGACGACCCAAGGATTCTTGTTTATTTCAACGGTGCCGGTATCTACAAACCCGATTAATTGAATTTGTCCTGTTAACTGTTCGGAAAACTTTGAGACTTGTGTTCTGATTTCAATATTAAGTACATAACCCTGATCCGCATACGCCTCTCCTTCCGGGTAAGCGCGTACTGCATTCATACCGCCCAACTCCATTTTTTCAGAAACATCCAAATTCTTCGAGGCACTCTGACCATTGATCAAGGTGAACAGAGAAGTGGAATCGGTCATACTTTGTAAGCGCATGGCATTGATACCGTATTTGTTGTAGCCGCCATTGCTTTGAACCGTAGCCCTATCGAGTGTCAACATGTCGGGTGTTTGTATATCGATTTTGCCTGTAACCCAAGTGATCGAATAGCTACTTAATCCGCCCCTGCCAATACTGTCGCGATGATCCCCATTTATACTGGACATCAATACACCCGCTTTCTTGTCGGCAACACTCGAAGTGGAGTTCACTCTGTCTTGAAACGTCTTGGCATCATAGGCAAGCTGTAAATTGAGATTGTTATTGCGAGATCGATCAATGGGATAACTGGCGTAAATGCTCTCTATCCCGGCTGATCCATTAGCTTGCAAGCTTTCGAATTCCTGGCCCAGCGCGTATATCAAATTGCTGTAGGCAATGCCGGTCTTTAATTGACCGAACTGTAATTGATATGATGCCCGCTCATAGGAAAGCCCGGCGCCTGAAGTCATTGTGCGCACCGTGGCAACATCGCCTTGACCGGACGGGTTGTTCAGGTTAACTGTGGCCCCGATGCGGTTCGCACCGGTATACCGATTCCCTGCATTGTCAGCGTCAAGGCTACCCGTAACACGCTGATCCGGTATGACATCAACGATCAAATCGGATGAGCCGACCGAGACTCCGGGGACCAATGTTGATTTAATTTTTATACCCGGCAAATCAGACAGCAGCAGCAGACTTCTTTCGAGAGGAGCAGAGGCGATCAAGTCGCCACTTCTCAGTCCGCTTAAAAAATCATTAGCCAATCCATTCGATAGATTGGTTTTGTTGTTTAGCATGACTTTGCCATAACTGCCCTCAATCACAGAGATGTTCACAACACCATCATTGATTTCCTGTGCTGGCAGATATACCCGGGTAACGAAGTAACCGTTGCGGTGGTAATACTCAGCAATCTTTGAAGCCATGCCGCGCAAGTCAGCCAATGTCAATTCTGTTCCAGATTTGAAGCCGGTAAGTGCAAGAAGGCTGGCCTGTGAGTATGCCTGCGCACCCGTGATATTTAAGTTCCTAACGGTAATCTTTACGCGATCCGTTTTTGGAATGGCCGGAGCGCTACCTTGCTGAACATCAACTTCCGGTACCGTTTTTTGTGGAATGGGTGCCGGCGGAATTTGCTGCATCTCAGTACCCGCGCTTGGCGGTTGTGCCGCAAACGCAGTTTGACTTATTGCCAGCAGCAAATACGGAAAGGATTTTTTATATAGCATTAGGCATCAGCACTCGGAACATACTTGATGCACACTGCCTGTTGGTGTATCACGTCGTATGTGCCTTTGCGCACACAGCAACAAGTGATTTACTATTTATCATGAATAGCGCTAAGTTTTTGCGACACGAACTCAGCCCTGGCGGCAGCGTTATTCTCCTGATTGTTTTTTGCACACCAGTCAAAAAACTCTTGCGGGTCAATTTGGCATTCAACCGCCTGTACCCCTGTACGCAAAATATCCCGCATGGCTGAAACCGCCATTCTTTTCCACTCTGGAAAAGAATCCTCAAAATTTCCCGGATCTGTGGCTGTCGCTTTTACTTGTGCCCAGGATTCCTCTGTGTACCAAGTGACGCCAATCATGAGTGCTTTGTTGCGCTTTTTTGCTCTTAGTCGTTGCAGAAGGGAAGGTTTTCTCATTTTCAAATTAGGTGATGTAAACTGGCAACTCATAATATCGCTTAGTGATAATTTATTCATTCACTTTTATTTGGGTGACCGCTCATGAAACAACTTGTTCTGGCAATAATATTAATTGTCTCTATATTTGTCGCCGGTTGCGCGGGGCCACAAATCAAATGGAACGATGCCCGCAAAATCAAGTCCGGGATGACAACCGAAGAAGTTACCCGGATTCTTGGTGAACCCAATGGCGTTTTTTCGCGTGAAGGAAAACTGATTTACAGTTGGTATTCTGTCAGCTTGGCAAATGGCAGTCGCGGGATCAGAATCGAATTCAAAGACAACAAAGTCACAGATGCTCCCGCTGTTCCGGACTCATTCAAAGATTAAGGGTGCCCCTAAAGTATTCTTCGTTTCTGTCGATAAGCATTTATCTTCTTCAAGATTATGGACAAAACATGGAAGCTACAATCATACATACCAGATCAACAACCCAATCCAGCACAGATGCGGTTGGCATGACGGTGTTAAGGAAAACCATTGAAGTTGAAGCCGAACCTGCACTTCAGTTGATTGCCGAAAGCACCGGCAACCTGCCCAGCCATTTGGGACAGAATATTAATACCACCGCATAATCGGTCTGAACATATCCCGCCGTTATCTCAGTTGATGCGGCGTTCTTTCTAGCCCAAATAAGCGGCCAATACTCTCTCATTTTTGGAAAGTTCTTCCGGCGTTCCTTCAATGGCTATGCGGCCATTTTCCAGCACGTAGGCGTAATCAGCCACTTCAAGTGCGCTCTTGGCAAACTGTTCCACCAGCAGCATGGTAATACCGGCTTCCTTGAGTTTATTGATGATGACGAATACTTCCTGAACTATCACCGGGGCAAGTCCCATAGAAGGCTCGTCCAGCAAAATAATTTTAGGATTAGCCATCAAAGCTCGCCCAATGGCCAGCATTTGTTGTTCCCCTCCTGAAAGCGTGCCCGCTGCCTGCTTTTTTCTTTCAAGGAGACGGGGAAACAAAGCGTACACTTTTTCCAAATCGCTACTGGCCTTTGATGCGAAACCAAAAACTTTGGGTAGCCTTGTGTATGCGCCGAGCAGCAAATTGTCTTCAACAGACAAGGGAGCAAATATTTTGCGCCCTTCCGGTGAGTGTGCCAATCCCAAGCGTGCAATCCTGGACGCTTCCAGATGTTGCACTTCTTTTCCTTCCAGCCACACTTTGCCTTTGGTCGGCTTCAACGTGCCGGACAGCACGCGCATAGCGGTTGTTTTGCCCGCACCATTGGCGCCGATAAGGGCGACCACTGAACCGGCTTTCACTTCGAAGCTCGCACCCAGCAATACTTCACTCGCACCATAACCGGCATGCAGGTTTTCTCCGCGCAGCAAGGTGGTATCACTCAACTTTCGCGCCGAAGTTGATGCTTCTTTACTGTCGCCCAGATAGGCTTTGATGACTTGCGGATCGCGCTTAACTTCCTCGGGCAAACCCTGCGCGATGATTTTTCCTTCATCAAGGACAGTAACGAAATCGCAGACTTCGTTTACCACGCTCATATGGTGCTCAATAATAATCGTGGTTATTCCCTGAGCTCGAATTTTGCGAACGATTTCTATCAGATTGACAACATCAGGATGCGCCAATCCGGCTGCCGGTTCATCAAGGATTAATAGCTTGGGCTTGCGAGCCAGCGCCCGTGCTATTTCCAGAAAGCGTTGCGCACCATAAGGCAGGTCTTTGGCCTTGGTTCTTGCATCACTGGCCAAACCGACCAATTCCAGCAATGCCAGCGCATTCGCCTGTGCTTCTTTTTCTTCGTCAGAGGCCAAACCAAGAAGTACCAAAGGCAGCATTTTTTTATACGCCCAGGTGCATGCGACCATGACGTTTTCGAGCGCGCTCAATTCCGCAAATAACTGCAGGTTCTGGAAAGTTCGCGCAACGCCCGCTTGAGATACTTTATATAAACTGCCTTTGGGTAATTCTTTGCCCTGTAAGCGCAATATCCCTGCACTGGGCGTGTACAAGCCCGAAATGACATTTACTAAAGTACTTTTGCCCGAGCCGTTTGGGCCAATCAGCCCATGCACATGTCCGGCTTGCACTTGTAGCGAGACCCCGTCCACCGCTTTAATACCGCCAAAGTAGCGCTTAACATCGGTTAGTTCCAGCAACAGTCCCTTGTCTGCGTTTTTAGGCAATGCTGATTCCAAGGTTGCCGCTCCGGGCAATGCAGGCGGAGGAATGTTGAACAGCTTTGTTAAAAGCTTCTCGGCATAACCCATCAATCCTTCCGGCAAGCCTACTACTACCGAGAACAACATCAGGGCAAAAATAGCCTTGCGCCAATCTTCGGTATTTTCAACAAGCAAGCTACCAACAACCAATATCAGCATGCTAATCAAAGGTGCGACAACTTGAAAAGTTATCTTGCGGGTATTGCGAAAACTAATTGAGCCTGCGACTACTGCAAAAAAGAGTCCAATCCCGGAGAACAGTTGAAACAATAACCTGTTAGACAGAAGGTTTGGCAGTAACACAATTAAACAGGCACCGACAAATGCGCCCCACAAACTTTTGCGCCCGCCCAGCACTACGCCAAGCAACAAGATCACCATCAGCTCATAGACGAAACTGTTTGGCTGTAAAAATTGAAAATTGAATGCATAAAGCCCGCCTGCCAAACCGCCCAGCCCTGAACCCAGTGCGAAGGCGAGAACCTTGTGGCGGAAGACGCCGACGCCCATTGCATCAGTGGCGATGGGGCTGTCGCGCAATGCCTCGAACGCTCTACCCCATTGCGATGAAAGCAGATTCTTCATCGCCATCCAGGTCAGTGCCAAAAATGCCAAACACATCCAGAAAAATTCATGTGGCGCGAGATGTATACCGAACAGGAGCGGCCTGTCGACCTGCAAACCTTGGGCACCCTGCGTAATGCTTTCCAATTCGTTCAGCGTGGTTGCGGTTAGTGCGGAAAAGCTAAGCGTGGCTAAAGCAAATTGCGGCCCCTCTAAGCGCAAAGCGGGGAAGGCCAGCAATCCGCCGAAAACAAATCCCACCAGCAAACTGACGAGCAAAGCGGGCAGCATACTGAAGCCGAAGACCATTACACATAAGCCGCCAGCGTAAGCACCCAAGCCCAGAAATGCTGCATGCGCCAGATTAACCTGCCCCAAATAACCCACACTGACATCCAGCCCGATGAGCAGGATGCCATATATCGCCAGCAGGGTCAGCAACCCCAAAACATAGGGGTTGCTGACCGCCAACGGAATACAGGCAAGCAGAATTAGCGCGATAACCTCTGCCCCATTAACCAGCAAGATTCTTTTCACTTACACTTTCCTTATGCTTGCTTTACCGAACACACCGTTCGGTTTCATGGCGAGTGCCAAAATCAACAGGATCAAGCCGGGTGCCTCACGCCAACCGCTGCCGATGTAAAAACTTGCCAGACTTTCCAATGCACCCAAAAAAAGCCCAATCACTACCACGCCAAAGCCGGAATCCAACCCGGCAACCACTGCAACGGAAAATGCTTTCAGGATAAGTGCAGAAGCCATCGTGGGCCCGACAGTTGTAATCGGTGAAATTAATATACCCGCCATCGCAGCGACCATACCGGACAAACCATAGGAAAGCATGATGGTTCTTCTGGCTGAAATCCCCATCAGTTCGGCGGCATCCCTATCCGCCGAGACTGCTTCAAATGCTTTTCCCCAAAGTGTCTTGCGTTTGAAAAGCTCGATCAGACCCATCACCGACAGCACGCCAATCGCCACCGAAAGTTCGACGGGAGTAATATTAATCCCGAAGAAGTGCAAGGGCTCTGAGGAAATGGGTGTCGGAAAAGGATGATCATCCCTGCCCCAAATATTTTCAGCGGCTGAAAATCCAAACAGGCCGACGATGATCGTCATCAGTATCCAGCCTTCGCTCTTTTGTTCCAGCGCAAGGCGGACGGCCAATCTTTCTACCACCAAACCGAGTAGCGCTCCACATAACAGACCGCAAGGCACCATTAGCCAGTAGGGCAAGCCAAGGTTAGTTAAAGTCAGGCTGACAAAAGCAGAGAGCATGACCAATTCGCCTTGGCCGAAGTTGATACTTTTGCTTGTGGCAAACGTGAGTTGAAAACCGTAAGCGATCAAAGCGTAAACGAGGCCCATCAGAGCCCCGCTTACCACCATTTGGAAAATGACTTCCATGTATTACTTTTCTTGCTTGATGAGGCGCTGTCTATCGGCTTCGTTACCAAACACCACACGACCATCTTTGACCAGCCCCATCACGGCGTTCTCACGACGGAAAGCTTCGTGTGTTTGTGCATCTGCCGGGTTCCACTTTGAGAAGGGATGCTTCCAGGTTGCAATCACACCTTTAACCGGCTCTTTCAAGTCTTCCAGCGCATCTTTAATCTTCCTGGTGTCGGTGCTTTGCGCCTGCTTAACTGCGGCCGCGAAGATGTACACGGCATCGTAACCCTGCGCGGCTGAAACCGGAGAAGGGATGCGATCCACTTTATATGTCGCGTGGTAGCCTTCTATAAAGCTTTTTGCTTTGGGCGTGATTGCCTCTTCAATAAAGGTTTGCGGCATCAGGGTTCCATTGCCATTTTTCCCCGCATTATCGATGTAATTTGACATCGATAATGTCCAGCCGCCAATCAGCGGAATATCCAGACCATTCTTATTCATGCCGTTGGCGATAGCGGCCATTTCAGGGCCGATACCCCAGATCAGAATCGCCTGAGCCCCGCCGGCTTTTGCCTTGAGCAACTGCGCCGTCATATCTTTGTCGCCGATATTGAATTTTTCGGTAGCTACAACTTCAAGTTTGTTACCCTGGGCTTTGATCTGCGCGAGCAAATCATCGCGACCGGAAACGCCATAGTTCGTTGCATCGTGCAGAATGGCAACTTTGGTATATTTGCGATTGATCGCCTCTTCAACCACCATTCCGGATTGAATTCCATCATGCGCGGCAAAACGGAAAATAGACAAGTTTTGCACTCCCGCTTTGCTCCACTGCGTCATTGAGGCAGAACCCGCAGCCGGCGTAATAATTTTGGTGATGCCTTTTTCTTGCAGATGTTTGTCGCCCGCGATTACCACACCGGTGTTGACGGAACCAATGACACCGGAAAGATCGTCCAATGAGGCCAGCTCTTGGGCAATCAATGCACCCCGGTCATTTTTCGCTTCATCATCGCGCTCGATAACTTCGATCTTCAGTTTCTTCCCGCCAACGCTAATGCCACCAGCGGCATTGATCTCGTTAATCGCAAGCTTGGCACCATCGCGCATGGAGGCCCCCATTGGGGCAGAGCCGCCGGTAAACGGGCCTGTAAGTGCGAGCTTAATCGAATCGGCAGCAAAAAGCGGTGTTGCAAAACCAAACAACAGTGTAGCAAGTAAAGTTTTTTTCATTTTGTATTCTCCCCTAAGTTGAAACGATGTTTGATCCATTTTTACATTTTAGCTTGAATCATCGTGAAGCGAACACCTAATAACATAGGGTTATCTTGGCGCCCACCGAAAATGTTAATAACATTATTTGCAGTAATATTTTAATAGGATAAACCACCTATAAGTTTTGGATGTTTCTACGTTGGCGGTTAAAGACAAAATCCGTAACATGTTTCACACCCATTACACATGCTAACAATTTAAAAATGAGTAATTTACACCGCTCTGATTTTCATTCACGAACCAACCCGTTTGATGACGAGTCTGAAACTATCCCGGCTTGGATTTACGCATTTGCTATAGGAATAATTGTTCTGGTATTAATTGTACGATAAGCATTAATACTGGCATCATTAGCCAAACGATAGGAAATCGTAATCACCGGAAGCTAAACGATGTTCACGTTTAATGTTTCAATTTGATGTGAAACGTATTTCCTATCTCTTCTATGATTTCCGCACTGTCCCAATCATACGCGCCGCGAGCTTTATCAAGCACTCGACCTTGAGCATCTACCAGGATAGTCAGCGGAATCGTATTGGCACCCAGCATGTTTTCCAGCACAACATTACTATCAAGAAAATTTTCAAAAGTAATTTTTGATTTTTTGATGATTGCCACGGCTGCGTTGCCATCATCATCGGTTGAGATTCCGATCACGTTGAATTGTTTCCCGCCATATCGTCGTGCGAGCCGCTCCATGGAAGCCATTTCCGCTCGGCATGGGCCGCACCAACTTGCCCAAACATTGATGATTAGGGGCTTCCCCCTGAAATCAGAGAACGTTTTTGTCTTTCCTGAAAAACCATGCAAAGGAGTGTCCCGCAGGTAACCTCCAATCTCTATTTCACCGACAGTACTGGCATTTGCGGGACAGGAAATAACTGAAGTCAGGAATAAAACCAAAAGAGCTACTCTCATGTCACTCACTATCTGGACTATTGATAATAATTATAATCGCTCAGGCAGCCAACTATAAAAATACTTTGCTTTTCACCATAGACGTAACGCAAAGTTTTGCCTGAGCTTGAATAATTTCATTCTATCAAAGTCGAGTACGATTTAAATATTTTAAGAAATATCGTTTAACCATAATCTTCTCAATTGTTCTAACTCTTTTGAACTATTTACAATGGCCAGTAGAGCCTTTAATTTCTGTGACGAACTATGAGTCACATGAAATTGTTGGAATGCCAAAATACATAATAAAGAATACCAGTGAAGATTTCGAGGAATTTAAAGTAAACGACATGCTGTTGCACTGCTTTATCGACAGTCTTTTCGGGTCTGACGGATGTCAGAGATTTAAAAAATCTGTAGACATTAACAGGCCGGCACGAGCAACTTATTTTTTCAGCCAACTCGTTTGTGGTATCACTATAAAGTACTCAATTCCTTAGAGCAAGATGGAAAGATAATCATATCAACAGGACAATCATATACTTGGTATATGAGTAGCTACAACGATAAATTGGATTTACAGAAAAAGTTTATTTTGTTTGGCTGGTTGCCTATTCCCGTACTTATTTGGCTAGACGAATTCTTTGGATTACATCAGAGGACTGAACTGTATATCGTTGAATCTAGAAAAAAGGTAAATGAACAATTCTTAAAGATAGGTATTGACGAAGAAGATAATCAATATGCTTTAAAGGGTAGCACTGCGACGATAATCCAAGATAAAGAGTCTAATGGCGGTGGCGACGAAGTTTGGCCCACCTATAATCTAACACGCTTCGCCCGAAATTCTTACGGTGAATATTTCATGTTAATGTTCACAGTTATTAATGGAGAAGTGTCTATGATTTATAACAGGCACATAGTACAAACTAATGCCCGCATTGCATTGAAGGACAAATATGTGCCTCTAAAAAACGCCGGGGAATCACAAATGTGAATGACTGTTTTTGAGGATTTTGACAGGCCGTTATGAGTTATCAACTGACAGCTTGGCAGACAAATTCCCGGCAATTGAACGATAGCTTTATCCAGTCCGAGTAATGACAGTCGACTAAATATGGTTACTACAATTAGGCGAAATATTTGGCTGCTTCTGTACGAATGATTTCATCTTCAATTTTATCCACAGCCGCCAGCGCCCAAAGATCAAACATTTGCGGACGACGGTAGCCGACAACTTTTGCGAACCCGGCTGTCTCCAATGTTGCCAGCAACACATTCAGCGTAAAGCCGCAGCGATGCGCCATATATAAATTACCTGCGCGCATTGCGGAACGGTGGCCATAAATAATATCCATCGGCGCAATCGGGCCGGCTGCTGATTCATATACTGCCTCGGTTAATTTATCTTCGGCAACCAGAGCACATACTGATTGCAAATCCGGGCAGGTGACAACCACAAACCCGCCGGATTTAAGCACGCGCTTGAATTCGGCCAAGGCAACGGCTACTTCGTGCGGATACAGGTGTTCTATGTTGTGGGATGAAAACACTGCATCTACGCTGCCGGATGGCACTGCCGACATATCCGTCATGGTACCCACTACATCCGGATTCACACGGGGGTTTATATCAAGGCGAAGTTCTTTCCAATTTAGCACGTCAAAACCCTTGGGACGGATTGAAAGTTGTGTTGCCTGATCTATTCGGATTGGGCCACAGCCCGCGTGCAAAAAAGTTTTCATGCGTAAGTGGAAGTTCTTTGTTTATTAACTGTAAGGCTTCGCTTGCCTGCGTTTTCCCCCTGATTATATATTTATATTTTCGTAAATGGGCCACCCCAAAGCATCTTTGTCATTTCTGCCAGCTCTGCTGAAGACTGGGTTGCGCTTTTTTTCAACCGTGCATTTTCGTTCCTGAGGAAATCCATAATCAATTTTATTTTAAGGTGTGTTTTAACACGCGAAACCAAAATAGCGGCGTTAACGGGCTTATGAATAAAATCCGATGCGCCAACCAAAAAACCCTGCTCCTCATATTCATCTTCGTTTTTTGAAGTAATAAATATAACCGGTATATCCACCAGTTTGGGGTTGGCTTTTAAGCGGCGGCAGGCATCGTAACCATCTATATCGGGCATTATTATATCCAGCAGTATTAAATCCGGAGGATTTGCCCCGGCATACTCAATCGCATCTTTTGCTTTCTCAAATAATTTCAGCGTGTATTCCTTTGCCAAAATTGATTCCATAATCATGAGATTTTCTTCTGCATCATCTACAATCAAGACCGTGGGACGAACTAGCACAGTGGGGCGAACGTGGGTATCTTCCATTTTATCTCCTCAAATTATGAGCTATGATTAACACTTGGGTCAGATGACACTGTAAATAGCCGGATCTTTCGTGGCAATCATATGTGTGATGGGTTCATCTCTGCTCAAGTGCTTTCGATTTTGATATTTGCAAAAAATCGCAGCAACAACTACTGCGGTATTATACAAACTTCAACTCCAATCAATTGTATATTTGATTTTGGATGGGGTTGTAGAATTAAACGTTGTGAGCTTTATTAATTCGAGCGTATCGCGCCGCAATATTGAGTTGTCGTATACTGCTTTTCTAAGGTGAACTGAATGTTCCAAAAATATTGGCTGTCCGTACTTTTGTTAATTATTGCCTGTTTGTCGGATGCAACGGCAGACCAGCTAGTCAATACAGTTGCCAAAAGCGGAAGCGGCACAACTAGTACGGTGCCAGCTTCTAATACTTCTTCATCAGATTTCCAGCCAAATTTCCAGATTAGCGGTTTCGGCTCCTTGGGTGTTCTTCATTCCACCCAGACAGCGGGTGACTACGTATTGGACAGTTCCTTGCCCAGCGGCGCAGGTCGCAGTAGTGATTGGGAAACAAATAACTTTAGTAGGCTCGCTGTGCAGCTTAATAGTTATTTTACCCCGCATATCTCGGGTCAATTTCAAGTCATAACAGCTTATGAATCCAATGGTACTTTTCAACCGGATGTCGAGTGGCTAAACTTGAAATATACTTTCAATCAAAACGCCTACATCCGGGTTGGACGCATAGGGTTGCCGACGTTCTTTGATTCCGGAAATCATGATGTCGGGTACAGCTACCCGTGGGCTCACCCGCCTTCAGAACTCTACTATTTACTTCCCATTCAAAGTAGCGACGGCGTTGATGCCTTATACCGCTTTGGAATTGGCGAGACGCGGAATTCGGTTAAACTCACTTATGGTCAAAATACCTTTTCCTCTCCGATAATCAATTCCACTGCAAAAGACTTGTGGGGAGTTTTCGATACTATTGAATACGGCGATGCCAGCATTCATGTCAGTTATCAGGAACGCAACGCCAGTTTTCAAAATAATCTCACCGGCACTAACAGCCCCGGCAGGGAATTCAATGACATTTCCCTTGGCGTTAATTATGATCCGGGTAATTGGTTTGTTACATCTGAATGGGTTCAAAGTCGAACCAGTTATCTGGCTAATGCAATGTATGCGGGAATAGGTATTCGTATCAACAAATTCACCCCTTATCTAATACGCAGTCAACACACCCCGGGGTCGTATTCTTCAGGATCAACTCCATCTTCGTTTGACCTGAGGTTAGCCAACAGATCGCAAAGTACGAACAGCATCGGCGCACGCTGGGACTTTAAGAAAAATTTCGATCTCAAACTTCAGTACGATCAAGTTAATCTTAGCGACAACTCAAACGGGTTCCTTATTAACGTACCCGCCAATCAAACGCTCTACGGGTCAACATTTTCTGTATTTTCAGCCGTTGTTGACTTTATTTTTTAGTCAACGAATTTAACGTGAGAACTTGGTTGACGCTCCCTGGTGGTATAAAACTTGTGCTGATGCTGGCTCTTGCCATGAGCGCGTCTGTTGCTCATGGGGAAGTCGTAGTCATTGTTTCGTCCAAAAGTTCGATCACCAGCCTAACCCCGGAACAAACCTCGAGGATTTTCCTTGGCAAGGATGACAAATTTCCAAATGATGAATTTGCCACTCCTATTGACCAACCCGAAGGTGATGCTATTCGGGATGAGTTTTATTCCAAAGTCGCCCACAAAAACCCCTCCCAAATGGATGCCTATTGGTCAAAACTTATTTTCACAGGTGAAGGGCGATTATCCAAACTTGCCAAAGGCAGCAAGGAAGTAGTTAAGCTAATCGCAAATGATCCTAATGCTATAGGATATATCGACAAGCGCGATTTGAAAAAAAATGTCCGTGTAGTTTTAACACCCTAACTCCCGCGACGTTACCAATGATTAGCCTCAGCAATTACCCGTTAAAGCTCAAGTTGCTGCTGGTACCCTCTATTGCGGTGGCAAGTTTTGCCGTTTACCTGATTTTTTCCTCCTTTGTACTGTCGGGCGGCGATGAACTCCTGAAACAGATTCGTGATTCTGAATTTCCCAAACTAAACGCAGCCGGTGAAAATATTAAAAGCTTTGATGCGCTGCTTGACTTGTTAAAAACGGCCTCTTCTACCGGAGAAACGAGTTACTTGGAAGACGCAAATGACAAATCATCTGAAATTCTGCATCGGTTTGAATTAATGGGACAGATTGATTTCGCCCACAAGAAACAAATCGACCAAATGAAGAATGAATTCGTCGCCTTTTATTCATTGGCCTTCTCTGTCGCACAGACGATGACAACCAAAGCCGAGTCTCCCGGCAATCTGCAGTTAAAACAAATGCAGTCACTGCGTAATTCTTATTTCAAGTTAACGGTTGCCTACAAAGATGCTGCTGAAAGTGAATTTCAGGAAACCATTCGAAATGCGATTGCCAGTTCAGAACGTGCTCAATTTATCGGCGCAGTAATCGGAACTATTATGCTTTTCATTATCGGCATGCTAACGATGCTGGTCAATCGTGGCATTGTCTTGCTGGAAAAAACTGTTGATAACCGGAACAAAATGCTGACAGTAGTTAACAACGAACTTCAACACGAGATCAGGAATCTTAAAGCAGCGGAAGAAGCAAGAAATACAGCAGAAGTGGCGAGTCAGATTAAAGATGAGTTTCTCGCCAATATGAGCCACGAACTGCGCACCCCAATGAGTGCCGTAATTGGTTTGAGCCATCTTTGTCTGCAAACGGACTTGTCCTCCAAACAACAGGATTATGTGCGCAAAATTAATAGCTCGGCAAAGTCTCTGCTGGGAATCCTGAATGACATTCTCGACATTTCTAAAATTGAAGCCGGGAAAATGGAGCTCGACATGATTCCATTTGAGCTGACTGAAGAAATGGATAACATCTCAACTCTTTTTGCCGCCAAATCGCAAGAGAAAAATATTGATTTTCTCACCGATATTTCTGCTGATATTCCTTTTGTGTTGATCGGCGACCCACTCCGACTGGGTCAGATACTCATCAATTTAGCCGGAAATGCACTCAAGTTTACCGCTACGGGCAAGGTAGTCATTCGTGCCGAGCTTGTCAAAGAGTCGGGTGATCATATCGAACTCAAGTTTTCGGTAATCGACACCGGTATAGGTTTGTCTCAAATTGAAATTGGGAAACTTTTTCGCCCCTTTACCCAGGCGGATTCCAGCATCACCCGCAAGTTTGGCGGAACCGGACTGGGGCTGACAATTAGCAAGCGTCTGGTCGAAATGATGGGAGGAAAAATTTGGGTTGAAAGCGTTCCGGGTTCGGGTTCCAAGTTTATTTTTTCAGCCCGCTTTTTAAAGCCAAAAAATCAAACCAGCATTAAGAAGACCAAATTTGTAGCATTGCGCGGATTGCGTGTTCTTGCCGTTGATGATAACGATAACAGCCTTCAATTACTCAAGAAGTATCTTGAGTCTTTTTCGCTTGATGTCGCTATTGCGAGCAATGATCGTGATGCATTGAGCATTTTGCGGATTGCGAGCAAGGAAGGACGCCCCATTCTTCTTGCTATTTTCAAATTAAAGTCAGTTCTAATTGATGGCGTTGCGTTGGCAAAAGAAATTCAAACCATGGCTAACTTGAATGTTATTCCCAAAGTTCTGCTCATCACTGAATTTGGACAGCGCGAGAACACCTCGGTCATTGACGGTAAGTATGTACATGGAATAATCGAAAAACCGCTCCAGAAGAGCACACTGTTTGATGCCGTTGCAAAAATTATCGGGCGCGATTTTTCTGCAACCGGCAAATTTATGGTGGCAGGAGCCCAATTCAATGAGGGTCTCGTTTCGCAAATTAGAGGCGCCCATCTATTACTGGTTGAGGACAACGAAATCAATCAGCAAATTGCAAAGGAGATGCTGGAAAGTTTTCAAATAAAAGTCACCGTCGCGGAAAACGGTGTAGAAGCGATTGAAAAACTGAATGAATTTGAATTCGATGGCATATTGATGGATATGCAGATGCCGGTGATGGATGGCATTAGTGCAACCCGTGAAATTAGAAAAAATCCCAAGTGGGCAAATTTGCCGATTATCGCCTTAACGGCCAATGTCTACATTAGTCAGCAAAACGAAATTTTGGCTGCGGGCATGAACGATCACGTTGGCAAACCCATTGATTCAGATAATTTTCTAGCTACTCTGGCGAAATGGGTGCGCCCGAAAAAGGTTTTAAGTTTTTCGACGAATACACCAGCCACTAAACCTTTGGCGCCTCTTTCTCTTCCAGACTTACCCGGCATTAAAGTTGCTGACAGTATCCGCAGAATGGGAGGGAGTGTTACCTTGTATTATTCACTGCTTGAAAAATTCAAGGTAAATCAAAAAAATGTTGTTCAACAAATTCGTGATGCACTGGCGACGAGCGACCTAAAATCAGCCGAAAGAATTTCCCATACCTTAAGGGGCATCGCGGGTAGTCTGGGAGCAGAGTCTCTCCAACATATGGCTCATCAGTTAGAAATAAACTTTAGTAAAGGCGCATTGACCGACGTTGATTCTTTGCTCCGTCAGCTTGAACTTGAAGTCGAAAATATAATAGTTAAAATTGATCAGGCGATTAACTCTCGCCAAGCTTGATTTGCAAGTTTTGTAATTTTTTTAGGCAACCGCACGCAATAGGAAGCAACCACAGAATACTGGGCAGATAAGTTAGTTGGTAAATTATATTTACTAAACTCATTACTTGGTGGCCGGCGCAGCTACTCCGACGCTTAAAGCTGTCAGTACGGCCAGCGTCTGAAAAATGGCAATCCCGATCAATACCCAAACATAGTGTCCTCCATCCATAAAGTGGCCAAAAATTAGCGGTGCCAGTGCTAACCCGCCATCAAGTCCGGAGTAAACGAATCCGTATATCCGGCCATACGCGGCTTGACCGAAACGTGCAGTGGCGGCACGGCGCACCAGCAGATCCCGCGACGGTCCAGTTATACCGGTAAAAAAGCCAATACCGGCCATGACCGGCAGCACGGCCCAGGTGGGAATTATTTCCAATGACAGTAGCAATGCCAGCACTGCGGCCAAAGTTAGAACGATAGCAATGATGCGATCTTGCGAGTGGCGTTGGGCTACAAAACCTCCGACGAAGATGCCACAAGCTGCGGCAAGCAAGAAGGTGGAAAGAGATGTGGCGGCAGCAGCGAGAGGCAATCCATATAGATGCTGCAACACAGGCGTTCCAAAATTCTGAAATGTTCCGAATGCAGTTGCTGTCATAAAAAAGAAACCGAAACAAAGCCAGACTGCGCCAACATTAAGAAAGGAGAATGCGCCGTGCACCGGGATATGTTCCAAATGGGTGCCAACCGGAGGAATTTCGAGTTGGGCACGAAACAACCACAATAGGAAGATGACCGGTAGCGCCATCAGAGCGGCAGCTATTGCAGCGACTTGCCAGCCTGCAAATGTAGCAATTCCGGTCAGGAATACCGGTGCAAGTGCCCAGCCAAGATTCCCCGAAATTCCGTGTATTGAGAAGGCATGTCCAAGGCGTGTCGTCGCCACTTTCCGGTTGAGTACCGTGTAATCGGCAGGGTGGAGCACGCTATTGCCAAGCCCTGCCAAGGCGGCAACTAGGTACAGATCGGTTTGGCTGTGTGCAAGCCAGCCTAGCCCCAGAGCGGCAAGCAAAAAACAACTTATGCCAAACAAAAGCACGCGTACAGGACCAAAATGATCTACCGCAAAACCAGCAAACGCTTGCCCTATACCTGAAATAACAAAGAATATGGTCATGGTGAGACCTATTTCTGAAAAATCCAAACCAAAAGCTGGCATCAGCCATGGAAAAAGTGGCGGAAGTAGTAGATGAAAAAAATGCGATGTTCCATGCGCTAGCCCAATCAGAGCTATCACAGCAGTATCGCGCTGAACAGGGGTATTGATAGGTATACTGACGATTCTCATTTAGGATGATTTTGTGTATTCACGTTGGACCGAACTTAATTTTTCTGTTCCGTTAAAAACTTGTCGTTACAATTCCAGACTAGTCGTCATGAATGACTGGAGAGTAACCCTCGAATAATTATTCGTCCTGAGATGCATTCTTTCTCCCGACCTCAGGGAGATCATCGGTACCCAGAGACTGGAATCGGATAACATAAGGTTACATGAACTATTCCTGTAATTATGAAAGTTTCTTACAGGGTTCATATAGAGCCGCCTTCATCAACCACAAATCTTTCAAAAGGCTCTGACTCTCCGTCCGGTAAGCCAGCCAATCACTGGCATGCCTACTGCCGCCCAGATGAAAACCTGGGGTAGGCGGCCTTGGTCGACCAGCCATCCCGCAATACCGACACCTATCGATTGACCAACGAAAAAGATCGAAACGGCTAGGGTCAGCGCCAGACTCCTTGCTTGTGGAACGCGTTGTGTCACTTGGAATAGCAATGCGTTGTGCAGCATGTAATAACCGAATCCGGAAATCATTGCAGCAGCAAACACCCAAGCAGCTTGCGATGACAGGAATATAACGCTATTGGCCACCGCCACCATGCATGCCGCCATCATTGGAAAGACAAACCGGTTTAGCCTTGCTCCCATCCGCGCCGCAAACACCGAAAACAACAGCCCCCCTAAACCATACAGGACTAGCGCCAAGCTTGCTTTCGACAGCGCCACTCCAAAGTGTTCATGCAGATAAAGCGGCATAAACGCGATCACGGCAAAAACCAGCGCTGCCTCCATCAGGAAACAGAACAGCACGCCACGTGTCTCCCGAGCATAAATCAGCCGGAAAGCAGTCAAATACAAACTCCCAAGAGAAGCAGCGGGCCTATTTTCACCCTTCTTCTCAGTGCGACTGTTGTCGATATGACGCCATAACGCAAAAGCGATCAGCACATACAGCAGACTCAATCCCCAGAAGGCGAAACGCCACACCCCGGCGTCGACAAACAATCCGCCAAGCACCTGCCCGAACACCATCCCCATGATCTGGCCCGAAAAGAAACGAGCCAATACTGATTGGCGTTTGTCGGCTTCCACTCGATCTGCAATCCAGGCCATCGACAACGGAATTATTCCCGCTGCTGCCACACCGGTCAGCAAGCGACAGGCAACCAGCCACTCAATCGATGGTGCAACTGCTGCCCCCATGCTACCTAAGGCGCAGCATGCAGTTGCCAGTGTGATAACACGGAAACGGTCCAGTCGCTCGCCCAAGGGGCCATAGATCAATTGCATTCCACCGTAGGAGATAGTGAATACTGTTATAACCAGCGCCACCTGTCCGGAAGTCTGCCCAAACAATCGGGCCAAAATCGGCAGCATCGGGTCGCAAACACGGAACGAAGCCGAACTGGCAAAAGCAGCCAGCGTCAGCAGAATCAGGGGCCGACGAATCTCGATAGTTTTGTCTGAGTTCATATGCAGGAATCAGCGACGAAGCCACCAGCCGAGCCATCGTGTCAGGCGGGGCATAATCACATAGGACATCAGTATGGCGACTAGAATTGTAATTACGCCAATACGTAACAAGGGGTGTAGGGATTCGAGGTGTGGCGCAATAAAAGTCAACAGGAACGCCACTGTCGGATAGATTCCCAGCCAACTTACAAAGGTCATTTTCAAGCGGGGTGGTGCCTTTCCTACCGGCAACACCGCTTGAGCGAACCATGCATCCAAGCCATTAAGAAATCGATACTCGGGATCTCCTTCCGCCACCGAAGCGATCTTTTCCAACCATGACGCCCTTTCCTTTGAAGCATTCCAATTTGCCATTTCAGCTTCCGTCGAAAAATGCTGAATAATCTGGTATTCCCCATCTGACGATTCTGGTGGCACCAACTTGGCGGACAAATAGCCGGGAAAGCGTCGGGCATCTTCAAACATTGCACGAATCAGTGCTTCATAAGCAGCTGAGCAACCTGGCTTGGCGCGACGCCGGACAATACGGAGAACTGTTTGATCATTCATGGTTCGTTTAGGCTCTGTCCGAAAATACAGATTAATTCAAAATCACCCTCAGTGTAATGAAGCATATGATACTTCAGTTTTCAACCTAAGCAGCGGTACGTTTCGGTCCATTAGCTTCAAACAGGAAACTGGTGCGCCCCTTGCCGAGCGGGTGGTTTAGTCCGTGGAACCTATCCTGCCATTGGTTGCGTAGAGCCTGTCGGAGGTATTAATATGTTTTAGCAGGAAAGCTAGTGCAGACTGCACTTGGCCCGGTAATAAATTCAACTTGCCATCATGAAAATTTTTGGTCATGTCCTTGAGAATCTCCATCATGGCCTCGTGTTCCTCGACGTGATTCTGGAGTTTATTATAATTGTCTTGTCGCATTAGAAATTCCTCAAACGTGAAATGTTCTTTACTGTATGCGGTTAACTGCGACAAGATACGACTAATTTCCTCATAGGGTTTGCCCGCTCCAACTGCAGTGTTTAACTCATTGATGAGTTCAACTTGAATGCGATGTTGACCATCTATCGTAGGCTTGGGGTCAGGGAGAGGATTGGACAACGTCCCCATACAAAATCCTTTCGTGGTTACTGGTTAAATCGCAGGGGCGAAGCTATCAGTTTAGCAAACTTCCCCCCGAAAATCTTGCCCCGTCATCAGCACGGATTCGATGATAAAGGAAATTTCAACTTCTTTCCCTGCATCTTTTTCTCATGCTTTACCTAAATCCTATTGGAATCCTGTTGAACCTTGGAACACTTGCCTCCAGTAGCGGTCATACTACCGTCCGAAGTTTGGACGGCCAAGATAGCACCAAGCATCAATGACTTGTTTGACCAAACCTTCCTGGAGTAACCGCTTAATCTTATTTTCCGACGCCTTCCGGCTGAACGCTTTTGCCTAGCCGCTGCAACGCCAAAGCCAACTCTGGCAGAGATGCCACCTGCATTTTCTGCATAATATTATGACGATGAACTTTAACCGTACTCTCGCTGACACCAAGGTTGCTCGCCACACACTTATTCGCCGTACCTTGGGCAACCTGAAACACAACCTCACGTTCTCTGGCAGTCAGTGCATCGAAACGCGCGCGCAAGTCGGCAAGCTCTTCCCGCTCGCGGAATGAACTGCGACTGCGCAACAATGCATTTCGAATTGCTTCAAGAAGCTCATCATCATTGAACGGCTTATTTAGAAATTCAAGTGCGCCTGCTTTCATCGCACGCACTGCCAACGGTACATCACCATAGCCGGTGATAAAAATGATGGGGATATCTCTGCCCTCTGTAGCAAGCCTTCTTTGCAACTCAAATCCATCAAACCCGGGCATGTTTACGTCCAAAACAAGGCAAGCGCACTCATCGGAGGGGGGCTTAACAATAAAGCTTTGAGGTGAGTCAAAAACCTCCACCCGAAGCCCGGCTGAACGAATCAGGCTGCTCAAGGATTCCCTCACGGACAGATCATCATCAACCACATAAACTATTGGGGATGGTGTTGGCATGAGCGTGCTCATTTATCGATCGGAATATTAAAAAGAAACGATGCGCCTGTTGCGGATGGAGCCAACCACAAACGTCCGCCATGAAATTCGACAATCGAGCGGCTTATCGCCAAGCCCATTCCCATTCCCTCGTCCTTGGTGGTGAAAAATGCATTAAATATTTTCTCGGCAACCATAGGAGATATCCCCGGCCCCGTATCCTGAACCTTAAACAGAAAACTCTCGCTGGCTGCATCAATACTGACGCTCACTGCCAGTATTCGCTCACAATCAGTCTGGTTCTGCATGGCATCAATGGCGTTGAGGAACAAGTTGAGTAGCACTTGCTGCAACTGCACAGGATCGGCCAACAGGATAGGCAAGGACGGCTGAACTTTCCGTTCCAGCCGTATTCCTGACTCTACCAAAGTCTCGTGCAACATGAGTGAGAAGTCCTCGAGCAGTATGTCGACTTTAACTTCTTCCCGTTTGGTTGCACGTATCTTGAGAAAATTACGAATGCGCGAAATAACTTCCCCGGCACGGCTGGCATTCTGGTTCACCCTTTTCAGCGCTTCGTGGACCTCGTGGTAATCAGGCGATTCGCGCACTAACCAGCGCAAACCTGCCTGACTGCTTGTCATGATCGCCGATAGGGGCTGATTTACCTCATGGGCTATCGAAGCAACAAGTTCCCCCATGGTTGTAAGCCGCGATACTCTCGCAAGTTCTGTCTGGGTAGCGGCGAGAGCACTCTCTGCCTGTTTGCGTGAACTGACATCTTCAACAACCACTGCAAGCCGCGAATCCTCGTTTTCTCTGGCCGGGATCAGGGAGACGCTCACATTTGCCCAAAGCTGTTCGCCATTCTGGCGTTCGTAGCACTTTTGCAAGTGGTATTTTTTGATCGCTCCATCAAAAAGATCTGTTACATTGCGCTGCGTCATCTCGCGGTGGGATTCTTTGGTAATCTCGATCAACGAAACCCCAAGCAGTTCCTTTTCTTCGTAGCCGAGCATCTTCTGCAGAGTCTGATTGGCAGCCAAAATACGCCCCTCTCGATCCGCCAAGGCAATCCCAACGGCGGAATTTTGATAAAGTCCCATCCAGCGACGCTCGGAAATCTGTTGCGCCACCAGACTGTCCTGTAGCGATTTCCTGCTGGTTATCAAGTTGGTGGTCAATTCGCAGACATCGGAAACCTGTGAATGTAACTCTCTTTGTAGAATGTCTACCGTACGTTTCATCGTTACCAAATTGCGTATCCTGACTCGCAGTTCTTGAGGGGAGAACGGCTTTGTTAGGTAATCCTGCACCTGATCTGCCAATAGATGCTCTCGAAGTGCGTCGTCCACCCGTGCGGAAAGAACTATAACCGGCACGTTGGCTAAATAAGGATGGCTACGCAATTCTCGTATGAAATGCTGTCCATCTAAATGCGGCATCATAAGATCTGAAAGCACCAGATCGGGTGGATCGGCTAAAGTAATTGAAAGTGCCGCCGCACCATCCGCTACTGCGATCACTTGATAATCATCCTCCAGCACTTCGCAAAGAAAATTCCGCAAATCTTCGTTGTCTTCAGCAATAAGAATTCGTGCCTTATTTTCACCATTCACAATAGGGTGTGGTGACGATACTCTGGAGGGGTACAGATTGCCAACTTCCTCAAGGAAGGAAGTGTCCAGGGGAACATCTCTCTTCCCTTCACGTATGAATGCCCCATCGGGTGCCTGAGTCGGCAACTCCACTTGGAATATCGCTCCTCCACCGACTGCATCGAGAACGGCGACGGTTCCTTCATGAAGCTCGACAAAGTCTTTGACAATACTCAACCCTAACCCGCTACCGCCTCCCGATAGTGAGTGCTGCCCCTGTGAAAATCGTCCAAAAATCAGTTCTTTCATATCCTCAACCACACCCGGTCCGCTATCCTGAATGCTGAGCAGGAATCGACTGTTTGCGAGTTGACTAAGCGAGCAGAAGATGCGGCTCCCATTGGGAGAAAATTTGAAAGCGTTGGATAGAAGGTTCAAAACGATCCGCTCGAATTTTCCTTTATCCACATCTGCATAAAGTTCGTCAGCACCTTCGACTAAAAAGGCTATCGAGCGTGCTCTAGCGGCAGAATCAAAATTTGCCGCCACCTCCCTCACCACAGTCGACACATCTATTCGACCATAAACCATAGGCATTTTATCGGCATCTATTCGAGCCAGATCAAGCAGGTTGTTGACTTGTTGCAAGAGCATTTGGGCGTTGCGCTTTATTGTCGCCAATTGGAAGCGTTCACGTTCCCCAAACTGGTCGCTTTCTCTGATGATTTGATCGAGAGGCCCGAGAATAAGTGTGAGGGGTGTGCGCAGCTCATGACTGACGTTGGCGAAGAATTCTTTCCTGAATCCATCAAGTTGACGAACTTTTTCAAGCATTTGCTGCAATTCACCGTTCTTACGCGTCAGCTCAGCCTCGACCGCGATCTTCTCGGAGATATTTCTGCCTTCGGGAAGCAAGAATGTGACGACTCCCTCGCTGTCCCTGATCGGGGTAAGTGAAAAATCGACGAAAATTGTCTTATTTCCTTGCCCCTCACCATATACCTCGATGTCACATCGAACAAACTCCCCGTTCGCAGCCCTTGCAATCATCTCTTTTACACGATTTCGAATTTCGTCTGATACTGCCCACCAACGTGCTTCCCAGAAGGGTTTCCCAAAGATATCTTCGAGGCGGATTCCGGCACCTTCCAGTGCCGCACGATTGATGTCAACAACGTTGCCGTTGATATCGAGCAAACCGAGAAACTGGTACATCTCATCTAAAATGATGCGGGCCAGTTTCTGTCGACGCATGTCACTGGTGTCCCATAGACTTAGGACTACTTCTCCGACGCGGGTCTGAGATACTCTGTCTTGAAATTGCGAGGCAAAAACCACATTCAATCCTTTAGGCGGCTGAGTGGCAAAGGGCTTCCAGCACCGGCCTTAGTCTACTGCCAAACATGTCACAACAGCAATCTCGGAAGTTTTCATAATTGACCCAAGAAATCTATATAGACAGCTATTCAAATCGCATACCTTGATAGGCTGACAAACGGACTTTGTAGCGTGGAAATGGCGAGAATAATCCCGCCATAACGCAGGGAGGCCCTTTTTGTTTTATAACGATAGCTTCAATCGATACATTCGGTTTTGCAAAAAAAGCCTGGATGTAATTCAGGTATTTTTACCCGATATATTGACTGTCATCCATTGTAACCATCCGTTTAAAAACGGCGGGTATACGCAAGAACAAAGTTGTCCTGAGAATGTGTCGTCTGTATAGGCGCTACTGAGTTGCTGTTGCCGCCCGGATTGCTCATGGTTTCCTGGAAAGCATGTGAATAGGCAAAATGTGCGGTGTTTTCCTTGGAGAAATCATAAGAGAATCCGCCTGAAATATGCTTGGTTGGAGTGGCAGGAATAACCGCTAACAGATAATTTGAATCCAATGCCTGCGATGCCACTTGCGCCCCACCGCGTAATGTCCAATCGCCTGTTTTGTAAGCTACTCCAAGAGCCAGAATAGTTTGGTCAGAATAGTTTTGCGGCAGGAGAATATTTAAGGTTTGACCGCTTAAGGGACCTCTGTTGGCGACGAATCCGACATTGATGTCTTTCATCGCATCTTTCCAAAACACCTCTGACACATCTCCCGTCAATAGCACCTGATCATTTAAATGATGACTGACACCTAAATTGAATACGGCCGGCATTTGGAAATTGCGTAACGTGATCTTGCCTTGCACCGGTATCGCTCCAGCGGTAAGATTTATCGCCGTCAAGGTCGCGTCTCCCTGAAGGTCAGCCAGTTGGCTCTTGAACGAGTATGCGGCTCCCAAAGTTGTATCCTGCGTCAACTTATAGACAAGACCCAGTCTTTCATCCATTCCCCACGCATCGGCACCGCTACCGATAGGCTGATTTTTGGTAAAGCTTAAATGAGCCCCATCAAGCCCGGCAAACCCACCCGGCAAACTAGCTAATGTGGGAACAAGAGTTCCGTCAACCCGATTACCTGCCGCCAGGCTGCCGACTTGACTGCCACCCAACAATAAGTTCAGGTTCAACCCCGTCCACATGACATCCACACTCCCGCCCACACTTAACTTTTCATTAACATCGTAACTTGCAGCAAATGGGATATCTATAACGAGTAGCCGACTTGAATTATCGAGGTTTGAATTTGCGCCTGAATTCGTCTGCGACAAGAAACTGCTACTGCCGTATTCTGTGCCAAGACCGCCTTGGGCGAACGCGCCAACACCCAATGACAATTTTCCACTGCGTTGGGTAAACGCAATTTCCGGAGCGAGGTAAGGGCCTCGATTATTTCCTTGTGAACTAGGCGAAGCCGTCTGCCCAGTGGTTTGATCCGTTATCTTAATGTCTGTGGTAATCATGTCTACGCCGAGCAAAAGCTCTGACCCCTGACTCATCAGAGATAAAGTAGCCGGATTGGTCATCATCCCGGCTGGGCCTACGTCATATGCCGTTGCCGTTCCTCCCATTGCTTTGGAAATCGGACCAAAACCTTCCAATCGAAATACATCTGTGGCATGGGCTGTTCCGAAGACCGCTGCAAGCAGGGTCGCCGTAACGATTTGTTTTGTTGTCTTTTGTTTTATCATTTAATTGTTCTCCCTGGTTTTTGTTAGTTTTAAACGGTATTACGGTGATTCATCTTCAAAAGTAGCGATCAAAATGGACTTGCTCGAAAGGCACTTTATGCTCCAGCATCAGCATCTCCTGAATGGCTTGGGTCATTGGAGGAGGACCGGCGAAATAATACTCATAGTTAGCCATCTCAGAACCGAGTGTTCGCCTGACCAAATCATGCACGAAGCCGGTTTCTCCACTCCATGCTGCCTGAGCGTCTCCGTCTGTTTGCGATACCACGGCGTGGTAATGCATGTTTCCGCCCAACTCCGGCAAATCATGCAGAATCTTTTCGCCACAAACATCACGTGGCGTACGCGCACCATAGAAAAAGTGCAACTTCCGCTTTTTTAGCAAACCGGCCTGCGATGCGCCCCGTGCAATCGATATCATGGGTGCCAAACCCGAGCCTCCGGCTACACAGACAATGTCGCGCGCCGACTCGTTGCGCAAATAGGCAATTCCGTACGGCCCATCAAGCTCAATTTCGTCTCCCGACTTTAGCTGGTGAAACATGATTTCACTCGCTTTTCCCCCTGGCACCAGTCGTACCTGAAAGTGCCATTCGCCCTTTGCGTTGCCCGTGTTGGACATCGAATAGGAACGGGATGCAGAGACACCGGGGATAAAAAGCAACGCGTATTGTCCTGCGTGAAAGTCGGCAGGTTCCTCGGTAACGAAACGAAACTCGCGAATATCATGGGTGATGACTTGCGTCTCAACCAACTTGGCGCGTCGACGCCGGGGTAAGATTTGCGGTTGGTATTCGGGCGAAGTTTTGATCTTAACTTTCAGCGCTCCCTTGGGACGGCACTGGCACGCTAGCAATTTATTCTTTCGTCGGTCGCGCTCGGTCAGCCCCGCAGCTTCCGGCCACAAATTCTCGACCTCACCTTCAACCAACTCGAACTTGCAACTACCACATCCCCCCGAACTGCACTCGTAAGGAAAACTGATTCCGGCGCGAAGCGCCGCTTGCAGCAAGGTATCGTTTGGTGCTTGAAGAAAGGACTGCTCCGTTCCTTCAATCAATATCTTATGCTCTGTCATATTTACGTCCTCGTCAAAGGAAAGCCTAACCCGTTAGCACATAGCTAACGGGTAGGTATTCAGCTTTTGGCCGGTTCTGGGATGTTATAGACCGAGCGAATGCCGGAAATCCCGGGTTGCTTTTTTTGCCGAGCCAGCCGCGTCGGCCACGTCAGGCAGAACGCCGCAATAGGCATCAATCGCTTTGTCGGCCAAAGGTTCCCACTTCGCAATCCAGCCCTTGATAATTTCGGCATTACCGGGTTTTTCCAGCGCCAGTTTAACCAGCGCCGCAGCCCAGCGACGGTGTCGCGCCGCGTCGAGCAGTTGCGCGTCGGTCAACAGTCCCAGCAGCGTGTCGCCGTTATGACGGGCGGCTTCACCCAGTTTGCGCAGTACCGCCTCTTCGATAGCCGGTTTGGCAACCAAACTTAGAACGACGATAGCTTCGCCCCAGTCCCAAACTGTCAGCGTCTTTTCCATCAATTCGCGAAACCCTTGCCAGCAAGGGTCGGTTTCCCAATATTTGCGTTCATCAATACCGAAACCTTTGTCCGCAAAAGTCAGCGAAAGCTCCTTGGTACGGTAAGCCGTATGGCTTAGCCAACGGAAGGAGTCTGCCATCTGGAAGTAATTGCAGTTGGTGATGGTGCTAGCCGGAGAGACTTGTCCCACATAGGCGGATGCCATTTGCAGCGTGTGAAACAGGTAGCGGGCCGGGGTATACAGGCGCGCAAGCGAACCGGCCCAGCGCGGATCGAGTGACTTGTCGTGCTCGCGGTTGCTGAACTGGTCGAACAAGCCAAAAACGTAAGTTTCCTGACCATCCTGCATCATGTTGTAGGTACGATATATCACCTCTTCCGGATCACGGAAGGAGTTCCAGTCATCGTGTTTGAGAGCCGTGCCAAAGGTGTTCTTTTTGTACCACTCGTTCATGAAAATGTTGGGATCAAGCTCATAGGGCGCGTTTGCATTCTTATCGTTGTAGTGCAGATTCGCGCTCACGATTTCGTATTCACTGGGCTTGCGGCGACGTCCGGCAAGGTGGCTCCAGGTTTTCAGCGGTTTCAGCACTTGTACTTCAGTCATTTAATTCTCCTTCATTCTTTTTTGTTAACGACCGCACAGCAATATTACCGGCAGGCTCAAAGGCGATTCGTGAGATAGAAGCGTACCGAGTCATCCCGGCTTTCAATCTGGCCGGCAAAGGAACTCAGATCAACTTCCAGATCATTCATCCTGAACGGGCGACCCAGTGCATTTTCGATAGTTTTCTGATTCAGGATCATCTCCTGTTCGGTATGGATACGAATGTAGGCGCGCTTGTCATCCACGAACACTTCTTTTTGCGGATTGTCCTCGCGAGCCGCTTCAATAATGGCCTGAGCCAATTCACCGGCGCGCATCACCGGTCCCACCAGATTGTTGACATAGGCTTTAGCCGATGTTGTAGTAGTCATAACTGTCTCCTTTGTTGACTTCATTTTCGCCCCCGCTGCTGCGGAAGATAATTCGCTGGTACCAATACCTTGGGGTACTCCTTCCAGTGCCACTTGATCCAACTGATTTCCCCTGAAAAGTCGTGTTATCCAAGCTATCATGTCCATCAATTTTCCCCGTGGCTGTGCGGATAAACCGTTCATTAGGTATGCGCAAATATCGGCACGACGTTATCAGTATCGACAAAAACATCATCCCCTTCGATTTTGACCGGATATTCCGCCAGTTCGCAGTCCGAAGGGTTAATACCTTTCCCGCTCTGAGCATCAAACTGCCAGAGGTGCGCGCGACAAACGACAGTCTTTCCGTCAAATTTGCCCTCGACCAATGGAATGTCCTGATGCGGACAGATTCCTTGAAACGCCTTGATGACACCGCCCTCGGCGCTGACCAAAAGAATTTCATGGCCATTTACCGTTAACGAGTCCATCTCGCCTTCCCAGAGATCGTCCAAGACGCATGCTTTCGTGAAGCTCATAACTAACTCCTGTTGTGATTGACCTGTATGAATTTGGTCTCCCAAGATTCAAGCTCAGTGCTTTACTACTTCCCAGACAACCTCAATGGTTTCGGTAGGCTTCAGCCCGGTCTCGGAAACCTTCATTGTGCGGGGAAAAAATACTTTCGAACCCTGTTGGCGAATGCGCAAGATACTTCCCGGCCTAGCCTTGACGCGTCTACCCACAGAATGTACAGCCGCAGCCGCAGCAACCTCATCCATTGTGTTCTCGGTATCTACCGCCACCAGTTGCAACACGAAATCACCTTCGAAATTTGAACCCAAAGGAAACAAAGCCATCGTTAACTCCTTCATTTTTTGTTAGTACCGGCGACCGGGTCGCCGATTCGTTTTCATCACACGCCCTTAACCTGCTTTTTTCGTGGCTCGAAGCGCTCTGTACACTTCTGCCCAGGCATAGTTGTGAGCGTCGTCACCCATTTCTCCGGGAGCGATATCCATGTACTTCAGTGCACCACCCAGATCCATAGGCTGAATCATGCCCGCCAGGAAACGGTCGACCAAGCTCAAGTGACCAGCGTAACGCTCCGGTTCCTGTTCAAAGACCCAGCGATCAACTTCCGAGCCGAAGTGATAGAGGCGTCCCTTGTATTCAAGCGGATAGTCTTTAACATTCCACTTTTTTCCTGGAACGCCAAGAATAGGCAACTGACACATATTGCAGACGATGGGCAAGGTTTCCGGATAGGCTTTGGCCATATTGCCGTCAACGACATTGTCGATGATGACGTCCCAGCATTCGCCCCAGGTATCGTTCCAACCGGGGTATTTTGTTTCCAGCCATTCACGCTCGGCAGGAGTAACACCTGCAGCCGGATTCCAGAAAATTGTCGGGCGCCAGAAATAGGATCCCAGATGCATGCCGTGATGGGTATTGTTCAAATCTTCGAGGAACGTCTCCCAATACCAAGGCAGTTCAAGCCCCATATCGGTAAGAGCACGCTCAAACTGGGCAACGATCCACTCCTCCATAAATTCTTTGAACGACTGTTTGCGATGCTCAAGCGGTGTGTAGTAATCCATAATCGGGCCGGTGAGCACCGAGAATAATTTCCACGCCCCCCATACCGCGATATCCACGCGCTTCTGGGCTTCTGCTTTCTTGCCGTTAGCGATGAGAATCTTCAAGGCCGGACCGCCGATTTGTGCGTGGCGCGACTCGTCCGTCTGGATGCTGGAAATCAGATTGGCAAAAGTGTGATCGCCAGCTTCGGCCGCATCGGCTGCCAGCCCGAGGAATTGCATATTGGTAAAGCCGGTCTCAAAACTGAAGGTCAGCATGATGGAGACGCTGATTGCATCGCGTGTCATCATGATGTCGTCAAAGAAGTGACGCGCGGCAATCATCGCCCAATCATTGGTGTCGTAGGCTTTGTGAGCCCAGTCCATTTGCCGATCTTTGGAGACATGCTCGTGCGGAAAATATAGCTGCATCTGACCGTGGCGTACTTCATCCAAACACCCCAAGGTTGCCATGTTGCGCATCCCGGGCGCCTTGGAAAACCTCATCATGCGTGCTTCTGCACTTGCTGCAGCATACTCGCCACGAGCAATAGCCCCATAATGCAACTTCATAACCGACTTCCAGCCAGCATCGGCGTTTTCGAAAATCCGGCTCCGTTCCAGAGCGGCCTTGACCGAGTATGCCCCCGCGTCCTTGTCACGTTGAACTTTTACATATTCTGGAAACGTTTGCTTGTAAGGCTCGTCATATTTTTCCCACGCATCCAGAGGCAGGCCAAAGTCGCCTGCCAATTTGGGTGGGAATAACTCATCTTCACTGACGTACTTCGTCGACCAGTTGGTCGTTCTGGCGATGTCGTACCAGTCCATCCGATTCAATAAAGCCATTTATGTCTCCTTCAGAATGGGGCCAAAGCCACCTCTGTGCAACTCGGGCTTCTGAGTACTGACAGCCCCCCAAGCGATCTCTGTCGCCAACGTCAACCTGACAGTTAAATACTTCAAATAACTGCAGTGAGTTGTAGATTAGCGGGTATTTTTAAGCGGCGATATTAGACTTTGGTTTAGACGATCAAGAATATTCTCGTCTGGAGATTTGGTGCACAACTCAACTTAATACAACTCTAATTCATTAAACCCGGATTTTCATCAGATCGAAAATCCGGGTTTAATCGTATGATTAACGGAGCGCGCAAGCTTAGATGAGACAAATAGTATTTAACTGTTACTGCGGCTATCGGTCAAAAATCTGTTGCACGTCGGTTGAAAGATGGTCTCCGAATATAATGGCATGTGCCGCATTGCCGGTTGGTTATTGAGCAATATTTGCTTGCGCAAAATAAAACTTGTCTGTTTCAGGCAGATTGCCTTTAAGCGTACGGAATTGTTACTTCGCTGGCTTCGTTAAACATGATAGTCATCGGGTCTGAATACTGGGGACGCTGAGCTCCACCTGTCCGTAACCGAGTCGTTTTGAAAGTTTGTTTGCGGCATCTTTGATACTCTGAGCAAGAGGACTTTCCCATTCCATATTGAAATGACCTACTGTACCGAGTGAAGTAAGCGCAGCCACCATGCGTCCTGTGTGATCAAATACAGGTGCGCTAAAGCCGTTGACTCCAGGGGTCATGCTACCGCCTGCACGGGATATGCCGTGACTGCGAACTTCCTTGAGCAAGTCTTCCAGTTTTTGCAATAAAGCGGTTGGCGTAGTATTTGTAGCCTCCCCTATCACTCGCAATTCCTTATTGATCCATTGCTTTAAATATGGTGATTGATAGAAGGCTGCATAAGCGAGACCAGTTGCGGAAGTAGTGAGCGGCATCACAACACCTGTCCGCAGGGAAAGGGTGATCGGCCCACCGGCTTCGATCAATCGCACGCAGGTTGCACCATGACTACCCCACACGGAAAGAGCAACGGTTTCCTCGATTTCTTCACAGAGATCTGCAAGAATCGGGTCTGCCAAACGAACAGCATCAATCCTTGAGAGACTTGCGAGTCCCAATTCCAGAGAAAATTCACCTAAGCCATATCGTCCTGTATTGACATCCTGCTCAACCAGTCCCATGCGAATAAAACTAACAAGATAGCGGTGAGCTTTGGCCGCAGGCATTCCTACGCTTTTGGCCAGATCTCGAAGCTTCATTGCCTGTCCATTTGCTACAAGTGCGCGAAGCAGTTGCCCACCAATCTCAATGGACTGAATGCCTTGCTGTTGTTTTGTGGTTTCAATGGTCATAATTAGTTTTTGTCGACGTATTATTGCAGTTTTCCTTAGTCCAATAGAAAGTATTTTGTTATTTATTGTACTACTGGTTATAAAAAAGCCCCTCTCCAAAGGAGGAGAGAGATAAACTAGAGAGGGGCTGAAAAACTGTTAATGTGAAACCGCACAACAAATATTAATTTTTGAAAACGGCTAAGCGCTTGTAACACTCGCATTAGCGCGTAATATTTCGATAAGCCTGTGCCGTTGTGTCAAGACTCTCGCATGAGAGGTTTACTAGCTAATTAATGGGCACTGCCCATCTCGCTTGCCAATCCTTTCCCAATCCGCAAAACGGCCTCCAAAAGTGCGTTCGCATGAAATTGATTCGTTCGTGCCCCTACAAAACAAGGGCGCAGGGCTAACTTTCCATTTATCTGCGTCGTGCTGGGCATATGTTCATTTTCACGAATTAAGCGGCGGTAAAGCCGCTTGTTGAATAGATTTAAATCGATAATATTTGGCGCAACATAACGAAAACAACAAATAGATAATGTAGGTTCGTTTAGCAATTCCAGATTAGGATGTTCTATCGCAATTTTGGCAATATAACTGGCCATGTCACGGTGTCGACGAATCCGCTGGGTCATCCCCTCAACACCAATCTCCCGAATGAGTGCCCAGACAACAACCCCGCGGCAGGGCGCACTCAATTCGACACCGAAATCGTAATAAGGAACGCCAAAGCTATCTTGGGAGTGTTCAATAACGCTTGGAGAGTTTCCTTCCTGCTCCATAGCGCCTTCCAAATAGTCTGCTGGTTCTTGTGTAAATGCGCGACATAACAATTGGCGATCACGAACAAAGGTTGCTGCAACACCTACGGAAGCGCCCAACCATTTATGCGGGTCGACTATGCAAGAATCTGCCAATGCGAGCCCTTGATAGAGATGACTGATTCGCTCATCTAGAACTCCCGGTAAACCATATGCACCGTCCACATGAAACCAAATTGAATTTTCTTTTGCAATTTCTCCAATCGCCTGCAGCGGGTCTATTGCACCTGTATTTGTGGTTCCTGCATTGGCAACGATGGCGATTGGTAACACACCCAACTGCTTGTCTCTTGCTATAGCTTGTTGCAACTCATCAACTCGCATCCGCCCATTGCTGTCGCATGGGATGGAACGGACTGCACAGCGTCCGATTCCCAATACGCCTGCTGATCGTTGAATGGTGTGATGGGCCTCTGCACTGGCATAAACACATACAGGTCTATCAATCCCATTTGCTGCGACATCGTAACCAATTTTCTCAAATGCGAATTGTCTGGCCGCACCCAATGCGAGCAGGTTGGCCACAGATCCGCCACTGCTATAAACCCCCTGCATGTTTGACACACCAAACATTGTGGCCAGCCATTGTAGCGATAGCTCCTCCAAAAAATTAAAGGCAGTAAGGCCATAACGCTGAGGTGAAGCAATGTTTGCCGCGGTAGCAGCCAAAGTGGCTGCACTTGTTGCACCCGTAGTGATAAACGAACTAAACCCCGGCTTGCTTACCGCAGATCCATTTGGGATAACTTGCTTGACCAGCTCTTCCGTTACTTGATCGATCCCCACGCCTTGTTGAGGCAAGGCAATATCAAGGTATTTACGCCATTGATATCCGGGATTTAACGCATCTAAATGTTCAAACTTTAAATACTGGTCAAGTCCAGTACCAATTTGCGAAAGTAGCTTTTGTAAATTGCCTGTTTCGGCGCAATCTTTTTGCATATAAATCTAAAATTAAATCCTGGTATATGGTGAATTTATTGCTTACTTATTTTTGAAATCTGCAAGCTGTGGAGCTACCATTGAGGGCAGGAATTCTATGATTTCGTATTCTGCTACTTTCTCCCGATTGAACGGATCATTCTGGATCATTGTTTCAATTTCCAATCTCGAATTCGCATAACAAATTATGATTCCACCTTTGCGCGGTTCCTGACGCCCCGACATTAAAAAACTTCCCGAAGCATAGTAGGGTTTCATGAATTCACTGTGCTCTCCCAGAAAGCGGTCAACCTCGGTGAGTGGCTTAATGTATTTCAAGATAATAACAAACATAAAATTCGCCCTTGTGTATTTATTTGTAACTGCTGTTTTTCCTCTATAACAGCCAGTTCGTTACATATTTTCGATTGCTGTTTTATCAACTTCTAGGGGAGTTCGATCTTCTCAAACCAGACCATACCACCCCAGAATTCCCCCGGCAGCAAGCATCCAAAGTACGTGAATCTTTGTTCGCCAGATAATCACTGACACAATCGCCGTTAACAACCATAGCGGCCAGTCTTTGGCCGAGTTGTTTTGCGCGCTCGCGAGAATCCATCCCGTTGCACATAGCAGCGAAATGACGATCGGTGCCATTCCTTGTTTGAACGCCCGCACAGCTCTCATGTCTCGATTCTTATGACCCCAGCTCGCTGCCAGGTACGACAAAATAGTGCTGGGCAATAGCAGGCCTGTCATCGTAAGGAATACACCCAACAGTGCTGCAGCAACTCCACCCGTGTTGATCCCGATGTTCCAACCTAGCACTGCCACGAACAAAATATTGGGGCCCGGTGCCGCTTGGGCGATGGCTATCGATGAACTAAACTGAGTGTCACTCAGCCAGTGTTGCTGTTCAACCAAATAGCGATTCATTTCTGGCGCCGTTGTAACCGCACCACCTACTGCCATTAAAGAAATCAACAGGAAGTGCGAGAACAGGCTGAGCCAATCCGCAAAATTCAGTACAAGCATAGGTGCGCCGATCACTGCTTCAGATTCCGATACGCGATTACGCACGCTAAACTACCCAGACCAAGCAGTACGAACACTAATGGCCAGCGCAGTAACGCAACACAGATGAAGCTGATTCCCCCCAAAATAATACACAGTGGAATTCCGAGCGGATTTGACTTCAGGCTGTTTGACAATTTTAGTCCGGAAGCGATTATGAGCCCGGCTGCTACCGCACCCATACCCCTCAACGCTCCTATTACCGCAGGATGGCTACTGTATTGTCCATATAAAGCCGCCAAGAGCAACACGATAACTAATGGAATCGCCAACATCCCTGCAAGTGCAGCCATCGCGCCTGAAAATCCGAAATATCGGCCGCCTAGCATCAGCGCAAGATTGACAATGTTAGGGCCGGGCATAATTTGCGCGACAGCCCATTCTTCGACGAACTCTTCATTCGTCATCCATTGCTTCCTTTCCACCAATTCATGCTGGGCAACTGCCAAGACGCCTCCAAAACCTTGTAAAGAAAGAATGGTAAATGAAACGAAAAGGTCAGTCAGCGATTTGGGGGAGGGATGATTACTCTCAGTCATAGTAAATCCCATAATATACGATTGCTTCAGAGTCGGACTTGAAGCGTAAATGGCTTACTAGTTCTAAACTAAAAACGTTCTTGGCAAGAGAAAAGTTAATTGGCCTGCCGGTCAATTCAGACAGGCTGTTATTAGTTGCTTGTAGCGTTGTAGGATGCACTTTATGAAGTCAGCCTTAACGAACATTTTTTACCTGCTTGCCCAGCCCATACACTTCACCAGTAACAACATCACCTGGTTTCAGATAAATCGGTGGTTTGTGACCAAGTCCAACACCGGCAGGTGTTCCTGTAATTACCAAATCACCCGGCATCAACCTAAAAAATGTGCTGAGATGCGCAACAAGCCACCTAACACTGAACAACATATCACTGGTGTTGCTTTTCTGATATACCTTGTCATTGACTTCCAATCGAAGATCCAAACTCTGTGGGTCGGGAACTTCGTCACGCGTAACAAGATAGGGGCCTATCGGGCCAAATGTTGGCAGGCTCTTTCCTTTGATAAACTGACCACCACGCTTGATTTGAAAATCACGCTCTGAAAAATCAATCGCTGTAAAATAGCCCGCCACGTAATCAAGTGCTACAGCCTCCTTTACTTGATAAGCTTCGGAGCCAATTACAAAACCCAATTCAATTTCCCAGTCGACACTAACGCAGCCATCGGGAATCATCACATCATCGGTAGCTCCCGCCAATGAGCTCAGCGCTTTGTTGAACACAATGGGTTCCTTAGGAATAGCCATTGAGGCTTCTACTGCATGGGCGCGATAATTCAATCCAACTGCATAAAATTCCCGCACCCCCGCAATCGGCACCCCAAGGCGGGGAGCCCCATCGACCAAAGGAAGTCGCTCCGGGTCAATCGCTGCCAATACGGCAAGTCCCTCAGGCCCAATTAATGCCGTGGTCAAATCTGTCACCATTGGGAATAAGGAACGAATTCGCCCTTTGGAATCAAGCATTCCAGGTCGCTCCTCACCAACAGCCCCGTAGCGCAGTAGTTTCAAAGTCAGATTACCAAAATCATTTTCAGACTGCCTTTGTACAGTTGTTAGAACTTCCCTTTATTTACTGTTACAAATTGAATTGAAATTAATCCTTAATTCAGCGTTTCAGATCCTTAGCAGTCTGCCCGGCAATACCCCAGTTAGTTTTGGGAACATCGTGGATCCAGACACGTATATTTTCCACTGGAGCACCAACGGCCTGTTGCAAGGCTTGGGTCACTTTTTCGATTACGGCTCTTTTTTGTTCCTCAGTGCGACCTTCCAGCAAATATATTTGAGCAAACGGCATGATGTTTTCCTCTTTTAAATTAAATGAATCTACAACTGACCGAACCTAAATCCTGGATTTTCAGGGTGATATTGTCACCGGCTTTAACGGCAACCGCCTCGGTAATTCCACCGGATAAAATCATTGCGCCAGCCGGAATTTCTTGGCCGCGTGCGCCGAGGTGATTGGCCAACAACGCTATCGCGGTTGCCGGATGACCCAGTACGGCGGCACCGGCGCCGAGTGCGACGATCTCACCATTTTTTTCCAGGACTACACCAAGTGTACGCATGTCAACCGCTTCAGCCTTCTGAATACGTCCACCGACGACAAAGCGGGCAGCCGAGGTATTGTCTGCAATCACACTTTTCAGATCGAATTTAAAGTCGCGGTAGCGCGAATCGATAATCTCGATACCGGGCATAATGAAATCCGTGGCTGCAAGTACTGCGCCAATATGGCAGCCCGGACCTTTGAGTGCATGCTTCATGACAAACACAATTTCAGGCTCAACCTTGGGATGAATCAATCCCTGTGTCTTGATCTCTCCACCATCAGGTACCGCGCCGTAGTCAGTGACGAAACCAAAGACTGGCGTTTCGACCCCCATTTGTTTCATCTTGGCAAATGATGTCAGTCCGGCTTTCAGACCAACGATCCTGTTGCCCCTCGACTCTTTGCGCCGACGAATTTCGTCTTGAATCGCATAGGCATCATCCCAGTCCATGTCGGGATGCTCGTTAGTAATTTTCAGCGTGTCCTGCGCGTTCAGCTCACAGTTTTCGAGATGCTCGGCAAGTTTGGCAATAGTTGCTTTATCAAGTTTCAAATTATTCTCCTCAGGCGGTCTTTAGCAGGCCGCGTTCTCTTGCCAAGGTCATGGCGGTATCTTCGATCATGTCTTCTTGTCCTCCAACCATTCCTCGACGGCCAAGCTCAAGCAGAATTTCTCGGGCGGAAATGCCGTACTTGGCACCGGCCCGTTTGGCAAACAACAGGAAGGATGAATATACCCCCGCGTATCCCAAGGTCAAAGCATCTCGGTCGAGGCGAATTACGTGATCCATCAGCGGGACCACGATATCTTCGGCAACGTCCTGCACCTTGAATAAATCGATTCCAGTCTGAATTCCCAAGCGGTTGCACACAGCCACAAAAACTTCCAGCGGCGTGTTGCCTGCACCGGCACCCAACCCCGCTGCCGCCGCGTCAATACGGGTTGCGCCGCATTCAATGGCAGTGATTGAATTGGCGATGCCCATGGCCAAATTATGGTGTCCATGAAAACCGAGTTCAGTCTCCGGCTTCAGTGCCGCACGCACGGCGCTAAGACGCACCCTGACGTCGTCGGGCAGCATGTAGCCGGCAGAGTCGGTGATGTAGATGCAGTTGGCGCCATAGCCTTCCATCAGCAATGCCTGACTCACCAATTTCTCCGGATTCGCCAAATGGGCCATCATCAGGAACCCCACCGTGTCCATTTCCATCTTGCGCGCCAAGTTGATGTGCTGCTCCGAAACGTCCGCTTCGGTGCAGTGCGTCGCAACGCGAATAGTGTTTACGCCAAGGTCTTTCGCCATTCTCAGGTGATCAACCGTAGCGATGCCCGGTATCAGCAAGGCAGAAACCTTGGCTTTCTTCATCCGGGGGATCACTGCGGAAAGGTATTCCTCGTCTGTATGGGCGGGGAAACCATAGTTCACCGAGGAGCCGCCGAGACCGTCACCGTGAGTCACTTCGATCAACGGTACACCGGCTTCATCCAAACCGGTTGCAACCGCAATCATTTGCTCTAGTGTCATTTGATGACGCTTCGGATGCATGCCATCGCGCAGAGTCATATCGTGAAGCGTTATTTTTTTACCTTTGAGTGTCATTGTGTTCTCCTTAAGCCGCAGCCTGTAGCGTAAGCCGGCCTGCAATAATTTCTTCGGCAAACATCTCGGCAGTTCGCGCAGCGGCAGCAGTCATAATGTCGAGATTGCCTGCGTAGGTAGGCAAAAAGTCACCCAGTCCGGCCACTTCCAAAAACACGGAAACGCGGTTGCCGTCAAATACGGGGCCATTTACCAGTCGGTAGCCAGGCACGTACTTCTGAACTTCCTTGATCATGGCGTGGATTGATTCTGTAATCTTGGTCTGATCCGGTGCGGTTTCGGTGAGGCAATGCACGGTATCGCGCATAATCAACGGTGGTTCGGCCGGATTGATAATAATGATGGCTTTGCCCTTCTTTGCCCCGCCAACTTTTTCGACTGCACCTGATGTTGTACGGGTGAATTCGTCGATGTTTTTGCGCGTGCCGGGGCCGGCTGATTTGCTGGAAACCGTGGCAACAATTTCTCCATATTTCACGGGTTGTACACGGGAGATAGCCGCGACCATGGGAATCGTCGCTTGTCCACCGCAGGTAACCATATTGACATTCATTTCCCGCTTGCCGATATGTTCCAGCAGATTCACCGGCGGCACGCAGAATGGCCCGATTGCTGCAGGCGTCAGGTCGATCATTAATACGCCCAAGTTGTTCAACTTGCGACTATTCTCGGCATGCACGTAGGCTGAAGTCGCATCGAAGGCAATCTGTACGCCATCGGCTTTAACATGCGGCAACAGACCGTCGACACCTTGATCGGTAGTCTTAAGACCCATGCTGGCAGCGCGCTTCAACCCTTCCGAGGTAGGATCGATTCCTACCATCCAGACAGGTTCGAGAACCGGGCTGCGTTGAAGTTTGTAGAGCAAATCGGTGCCAATGTTACCGGGGCCGATCAGCGCACATTTAATCTTGTTGCTCATCACTCAATCCTTTGAAATTAAAATGTATTTCTAAATAAATTTGACTGAGCAGCTACCGATGCCACCAATGGTGACGCGCAAATTGTCACCCTTGGCAACTGGTATCATGGCTCCCAGCGAACCGGAAAGGATTACCTCGCCCGCCTTGAGCGGAATACCCAGGCGACCCAAAGTATTAGCCAGCCAAGCTACCGCATTAACCGGAGAATTCATGGTCGCCGCTCCTGCACCGGTGCAAGCGATCTCGCCGTTCTTTTCCAGAATCATGCCGCAGGTAGAAAGATCGATGTCGCGGGGATCAACCAATCGATCACCCAGCACAAATACGCCGCAAGAGGCGTTGTCGGCCACTGTATCCTGAATTTTTATCTTCCAGTTTTCAATGCGCGAATCGACAATCTCAAAGCAAGTCATTACACCCTCGGTAGCTGCCAGCACATCCGCATTCGAAACACCGGGCCCCATCAAATCCTTTTTCAAAATGAAGGCAATCTCGCCTTCAGCCTTGGCCTGAATCAAATTATCAATAGGAATCGACTCGCCTTCGTTGTAGATCATGCCATCGAGCAGCCAGCCAAAATCCGGCTGGCCTACACCAAGCATATTCATCACCGCTTTGCTGGTAACGCCAATTTTCTTGCCGACTACTTTTTCTCCAGCTTCAATCCGGCGCGCAATCAAACGCTCCTGAATGTGGTATCCGTCTTCAATAGTAATGTCGGGGTAGCGCGTAGACAGCGGTGCCAAAGTTTTACATTTGGTTAGTGCTTCGTAAAGCTCGTCCCCAAGTTGGGTAATTAGTTTTTTGTCCATTTTGTTCTCTTTAGTGTGTTGTCATTCGGCAAGAAAATTGCCTACCAGCGTGTTGAAACGTGCCGAGTGTTCGATCTGTGTCCAGTGCCCGCATTTTCCGAATATATGGAGTTGCACATTCGGAATCCAGTTCGCGAGAGTCAGTGAATTCGATAACGGAATAACCTGGTCCTCGCGGCCATGTATTACCAGTGTTTCATGCTTGATAGCGCGGATGTCCGCTTCAAGGCTGCTCATCTCATCAACCCATCGCTGGCGCGGCGCGGGGAACATCGCCGAAAATGATTCCTGAAAACCGGGGCGTATACTTGCCTCGTAACGCAGCTTGGCCAACTCGTCGGTAACCAGTCCGCGATCAAAAGCAAAAATGTCGAGCAGTCGGCGCATGTTTTCAATTGAAGGCGTGTAACCCCAAACATCATCCAGTCCTTGCGAGATCGGAAACGGAACACCTACACTTCCCATCAATACTAGTCGGCGCACGCGCTGCGGATGACGAATTGCCAAAGCTAGTGCCAGCGCACCTCCAAACGAATTACCCACAAGATCGGTCTTTTCAATTCCCAGCGCATCGAGTAAGCCAACAGCTTGTTTGACCCATCCATCCATGCTGTATTGGTAATCTGCGGGGCGGTCGGTAAAACCAAAACCCGCCATGTCCGGCGCAATAACACGAGCTTGCTTGGCCAGTGCGGGGATGACCAAGCGCCAGTTAGCCCAAGCCGAAACACCCGGCCCTGAACCATGAATCAGCAACACGGGTGCGCCACTGCCCTGATCGTGGTAGTTGGTGCGGATACCCGCAGCAACTATACTGTTGGCGACTTCTGGGCTACTAGCGCTCACGTTTGACGTACTCACAGTTTGATGCAGACATTCTTTTGTTCGGTATAAAACTCAAGCGAATGCACTCCACCTTCGCGGCCGATTCCAGATTGCTTTGCGCCACCGAAAGGCGTGCGCAAATCGCGCAAGAACCAGCTGTTCACCCAGGCAAGACCCACTTCCATTTTCTGGGCAAAGCGGTGTGCTCGGGAGAGATTCTGTGTCCAGATAGCAGTCGCGAGACCATACTCATTGTCATTGGCTTTTTGTAGCACTTCTTCTTCAGTATCAAAAGGGGCGATGTGGCAGCAAGGACCGAAAATTTCTTCTTTGATCACACGAGCCGTTTCGGGAAGCCCGGTCCAGATTGTTGGTTGAATCCAGCAGCCGTCCTTCAGATCACCAGGCATGTCAAATATGCCCCCGCCTGTTACCAGTGTGGCACCTTCATCGGCTGCTATCTTGTAGTAAGAAAGCACCTTATTTTGATGTTCCTTGCTGATCAGCGGACCGATGCTGGTGTTCTTGTCCTCTGAAATACCAGGCTTGAGTGCTTCTGCACCCTTCTTTAACGCAGCAACAAATTTGTCAAAAATGGGGCGCTCAACATACACACGCTCTGTACCCAGGCAAACCTGTCCACAATTTACAAACGCGGAACGCATAGTACCTTCGATAGCCGCGTCGAAATCACAGTCGGCGAAAATAATGGCTGCGTTTTTACCGCCCATTTCCAAACTGACCGGGCGCGCACCTTTGGCAGCCGCCTTCATGATAATTTCCCCGGTTCGGGTTTCACCGGTAAAGGTAATTGCATTTACTTGAGGATGAGTGGTCACAAATTCGCCCGCTGAATTTGGGCCGAAACCGTGTACCACATTGTAGACGCCCTTCGGCACGCCGACTTTATTCATCACGTCACCGAGCAATGTTGCCGTCTGCGGTGTTTCTTCTGAGGGTTTGACCACCACGGCATTTCCGCAAGCCAGTGCCGGACCCACTTTCCAAGTCATCAACAGTAGCGGAAGATTCCAAGGGCAGATCACACCAACCACCCCAACGGGGGAGCGGTAACCATAGTTAATGGCCCCCTTGCCATCCGGTGTCGCCATTTCAAAAAATTCGGTCGGAACATTCTTCACCACATCGGCAAAGATTTTAAAATTTGCCGCTCCGCGCGGTATATCAATGTGTGAAGCAAGGCTGCGCGGCTTACCGGTATCGGCACACTCCGCGTCAACAAATTCTTCGAAACGATTATTGATTTCGTTGGCTACCGCATAAAGTATATCAACACGCTCAGCGACGGTCATTTTGCCCCACGGACCGTTCAGTGCTGCTCGCGCTGCCTTGACAGCGGCATCAACTTCCTCGCGTGTTGCTTCGGCTACTTCGGCGATAACCTGATTAGTCAGCGGTGAACGCTTGTCAAAGTGTTTGCCGCTTGCGACAAACTCGCCATTAATGAAGTTGTGTATCAGTTTCATAGCTTGCTCCAATTACAAAAATGCTTATTTTACCGCCTAATTAGCCAGACCGATGGCCTCCAAGCCAGCCTTCGCACATTCCTCGTCCTCACTTTCCGATGCTCCGGAAACGCCGATACCGCCAATCCAGTCATCACCGATGCGAATCGGTAAGCCACCGCCGAAAACTATCAGTCGGGGCTGATTAGAAAATCCAAACTTCATGCCTTCGTCGTGACCGATTGCCCCCATCCATGCTTTGGTCGGGAAGCCGAAGCTTGCAGACGTGTAGGCCTTGTCGATAGCCAAGTTTATGGAATGAATATAAGCTCCGGGCATGCGCAGGAAAGCGATCATATTGCCGCCGCGATCTACCACTGCAACATTGATTTTCCAGCCATGCGCTTCGGCGAAACGCACCGCGGCTTGCGCCGCAGTGTTTGCTGCTTCCCAGGTTATTCCGGGAATGGGTGATATAACTTCCACTGATCAGGTCACAACTGACAAGAAAGTGTCGTTCATTTCGCGGGCATGGTAGAAAATCCCGCGCCCGACATCTTCCATTGTCCACTTAATCGGCTTCCAATCCGGATAGCCAGTAGTCCCACCGCTAAAGGTTTCAAAGCGGTTGCCGGACGGGTCGAAGGCATAGATCGTGGTGCCGCGTGTAACGCCGTGGCGAGTGGGCCCTATGTCGATTTTGACCCTGTTCATGGCCATCAGATCGGCTGCGCGCAATACTTTTTCCCAGCTCTCCAGCAAGAATGAGACGTGATGTAACTTGCCCGGCTCAGGATGGCGAACAAAGGCGATGTCGTGAGCTTTTATAGAACAGGACAACCAGATAGCGAGATCTGTCTTGCCATCTTCAAGCACTATATGCTCAACCAGATGGAAGCCCAGCACATTCACAAGAATTTCGCGGGCGCCATCGATATCAGGGCCGTAAAGTAAAGCGTGATCAAGGCGAGTTGGGGCAATGCCATGCTCAGCCGCAGGAATCCATGCCTCGGGGTTTACATAGGACTGGCCGTTGCCAACATCTGTCTTTTCGGCATACAACTCGATCTGATGACCGGTTGGAATCGGGAAACGCACACGTTCACCCGTTTCCAACAGCTCACCCGCAGGAATGCGCTCGGTCTTCACGCCATAGGCTTGCAGGTCTTTATCCAACTTTTCCAGGGTAGCTTTACTATCAACCTTAAATGAAAAGAAATCCAGTCCAGGCCGATCAGCTTGACGAATGATTAAACTGTTGTGGTCGCGCTCGTCCCATGCTTTGAAATAGACACGCCCCTGCTTATCTCTCCCAGTTTCCACCAACCCAACTACATCTTTGTAAAACTTGACGCTTTCTTCCAGATCCAGCACACGCATCTGCGCATGGCCAGGACGCAACACCCCGGTTATTGCCATAGTTATTCTCCTCTATAATATTGCTTTCGTTGTAATCAACTGCCTTCAATCACTGCCGTATCAACGCGACAAAGATTCTTACTCATCTTACCCAGCACCTTGAGCCGCAGATCGCTTGTGGGCCACACTCGGCAGGCGAGGGCTCGGTTGTTTGCCTCATCCTCCGCACTCACGTGCTCACGGCTCATTGCTTTTTTGGTGTAGCTACCGGATACGATCTCTATCTTGCAGATGCCGCAGCCGCCGCCGCAACATCCAACAGGAATTCCTTTTTTCCCCAGCATCGCCATGCCTTCAAGCACAGTCTTAGTATCTGAGTTGCGATAGGACTCCCCTGTGTCTTCGATGGTGACTGTGTAGTAACTCATGTTATTTATAAAACCAACCCTGATTTAAATCGCATACCTTGTTAATTCCATATTAAGTTTCGACCTAAATACTTTCCAATACTATATTTGCATCAATCAATACTTATTAGGTATTGTTCATTCAATATTGCCAGTGCTCATCTACGATTATGATGGTAGATTTTTCATCACAGTTTCAGCGCCGATTATGTACTAACCTTCCCGGCAAGTTTGATGAGTGGCGCGATTTTGTATATCACTCGCCACTCATCGATCCACACGATTCGGTGCAGAAAGTTAGATCAATCCCCGCCTCGCAAGTTCTGAACCTGGAAAAGGCTTGGGCTGTTCTTCTTTGGATCGACCTGACCCTTAAATTGACCCGTCGTGCAATGCTTGGACTGCAGATCAATCATGGAGAAGGCATCGTCAATACCGATACCGGCGCCTTTATTGATGGGCAGGTGATGATCAGCATTCGACTTACCAACCATGAAGACTTTCCACAATTCACCCTTACGATCGTAAATTTCGTTTGCGCCGTTCAGGTTACCCAATTGTGCGTCCATGTAGAACACGCGCTTGCTGACCGGATGGTTCGGATTAACCGGCGCGGCTTCGAGCACATAAACCTTGCGCAGTTGCCAGGTTCCTTCGTGGAAGCAGGCACCCTGACCACCATAGTTAACGTACTTATAACCGTCGGCTTCTGCCGGCATGTCATTCGCCAGTTTCAGCTCATCATGGTTCCACAACGGCAACAGCACTTCTTTGGTGCCCTTGTAAGTCCATTTCATGTCGGAAACACGGCCGTTGTAGCCTTCGAAGTCCTCAATCATCAGGTCAGAGCCGAGGAAAGCATCGGTTGCCTGTCCTTGTGCAAGACGACGGACACGGCGTTGGAAACCCAGATACAGATAGGCATCGTCAAGCTTGTTGTCATCCTCGAAACGCTGGATCAGAAGTTGGGTGTTCTTCAGATCTTGCGGTTCGAATGCCTTGACGTAAATGGCACGGAACAGCCCCGATGGATTCGGGGTAATTTCCGGCACCGGTGCATCCTTGGTGCGGTGCATGAAATTCAGGAAGTTGAAGTCATATTTGATCGTCTTCTCAACTTGACCCGTCTGCATGTTGCGATACTTCCAATAGAACGGCGAAATGATCGCGCCATCGCCCCAGTTCACACCGTACTTGTAGTTCCATGCCAGCTTGTCGCCCGCGTGCGGATCCTTCAGATCAGGCTCTTCCGGGAAAGGCCGACCAGCCACGTAGCCGTGCAGTTCGCCCGGCTTGCTGCCCAGTTTTGCCTTATTCAAATTGGCCTTGGTCGCATCAATATACGCCTTGGAAATAGTGAATTGCGTGGTCGCACCAACTTGGATTTGGAACAAACCATCCTTGATCAATTTGTAGACCCCCGCCCCCAATGCATCCTTGAATTGGTCGACGTTAGCCTTGTTGATCGTTATACCTGGAGTCAACCCGGGGAAAGTTGGCACCCCGTTTTTATAGGGGTTAAACGAATTTTCCACATCCGCCTCGGTGGCAGCCAAGGCCGTTCCAGCGAGGCTTGCCAGCAGCACCGGGAGTAACTTAAACAGTTTCATTTTCATACGATATCTCCTTGAAGTTATAACTGGTAATTCAACTTGAAATACAGATCGTTTTGATTAAACGCGGCGCCAATCGGGCCTGCGCGGAATCCGCCCAGCGGCTCGATACTGGACATACCTGCCGATTGGCCGACAGTGCCTGCAGTCCCTGTAAAGGGTGGATAGGGATTGCACGAACGGCAATCGTCAAAGCTGTAATTACCGCTGCTGCCGAACTTGTAATTCAGACCAAACGTAAATTTCAACACATTGCTGAAATTCCATTCCAGTTGCGGGGCAATCACGTTCGCGGTCGCCATGAAGTCTCTGGCAAAGATCACTTGCGGGTTAAATACGCCATTTTTCAACGTGCCGCGCACCAGCAAAGTCATCATGTAGTTGTCCTGCCAATCCGGCATCCCTACCTGACCCAATGGGCCTTGGTAGAGCTCATGGTTATAAATATGCTGGTAGAACACCTGGCCCGATATCAGCGTAGCCGAAGTTTCGCTGATGAATGGAATAAAGGTCGGACGATCTACACCAATTACAGATCTGAACACTCTATTTGCTGAGTACAGCTCGCTTCGTGCCGTATTACTGAACTCTTCACCGTCGGTAAATGCACCTTCCATGCGGACTGCAGCTTGAACACTAGGCACCTGGAAATCCATCGAACCGCCAAGAAGCTTTACGCGTGGGTAAACCATGTCAAAGGCGATCAGGTTACTGACAGGAACAGCCGGATTCAGATTGCCGTTTCCACCTGTAAACGGATTGACGGCAGCGCCATTAATCGAATGCAATGAGGGTAGTTGCGAACGATAAGTCAATGCGTTCAAAGAGAACGAAAAGCCACCGGAAGTCACCCCTTCATACTTGGCGCCAAGCTGCGTATTCTCTATGCTCCAGCTAGGCAGGTCGATATTCCTGATACCAATCTGATGCGGCCCGAAATTGGTAGCCAAGGTTCCATTTCCCGCAAAGTTGGCGACCGTGCCACCGTTATCCCATAGGTTTGCCAACCCACGGAAAGTACAGCCTGCATCGAGAATGTCGTTTGGCGATCCGCACTGACCCAGATTATTGGGACGGAATTGGTCGAAATTCCAGACTAGTTGGATATTCCGATCCTGCATGGAATCACTTGGACCCATGCGGTATTCAGTCTGCAACATCCACATTGGGATCCGTATATCGGACAATTCGTCGTAAATATTATTGCGCGAATAATCGACCGGGTTCAACACATCCAGCACACGGAACAAGTCGGTGCGTCCCCAAACAACTTGCTGTTTGCCCACTTTCACAAACAGATCCTTCCCATCTGCGAGAGCAATCGTATTCTTCACATAAAGCTCGCGAATGAAGTCGAGGTGACTATTGAATTCTGGTGAGGCTAACTGTTCTTGCGATTGGTTTCCGTATCCTCCAAAATCGCGACAGCCGCGACTGTCTACATCACAGGGTCGAACCGGCACACCCCAATCCACTGCACCATATGCCGGCGCTCCGTAAATCCCCTGACCATACACAGCCAAACCGGAATTCGGGTTGTTGGAGTAAGAGTCCACAAATGCGTTGTTGGGTAGGCCAAATGCATTTTTAACGGTTGTATAACCGATGCCCTGACCCCAAGGAACTGACCCCCCTGTACCGGTACTGCCAAGCTCGATCGAGCCGCCGGCGTCTTTACCGTATTTGCTGCCGTTCAAATCATACACCCCATTCCAAGATCCTCTGAGAATGCTGTGTACCGACCAGCCGTCGCCGAGTTGTTTTTCGGAACCGGCTTGTAACGTATTGGCAAACTTCGACAATCCCTGACTTTGCCGAACGGCCGTGTGATTTTCGTATGTCACATCGGTTTTCCAATGTGAATCATCATCCCCCAAGGCTGGCAGGTGATCATCTGCCGCCCATAGTGAACTCGCTGTCGTCATGAGGATTGCCAAAGCACATAGCTTCAGCAGCCCTCCAACTCTTACCCTGTTTTCCATGTCTACACTCCCTGTTTTATTTAACTTCATTTTGAAAGACCCCCCTACCGCACCCCTGTGATCCAAGGTTGTTATTAATCATTTTCCAGAACGCCGTCAGCGTCCACATGAACGTTCGTCACAAATTTCGGTTTGAATACGACGCACCAGGACGGCACGATCAACACAGCGGCAATCGCATTGACGATAAGCATAAAAGACAGAAGAATCGCCGCATCAGACTGAAAGCGCAGATCGGACATGAATATCCACATCACCACCCCGGCAATCAGCGTCACGGCTGTAAAGCTGACGGCGTAACCCGTGGTCGCCACCGCATTGATCACCGCCTGCTTCATGTCGCGCAAATGCGAAAACTCTTCCCGAATGCGATCCATGAAATAAACTGCATAGTCGATTCCCACCCCGACACCTACCGCGATCACCGGCACGGTGTTAACGCTGATACCGATATTGAGCGCTCCCATGTAGGCGTAGGTCATCAGTGTCGAAAACAGCATCGGCAAGATCATCAGCCAGCCGGCGTGCAGCGAGCTGTAATAGATCGTCACGATCAAGAAGGCCAAGGCCATCACTGAAGGAATGATGATCATGTGGTCTTTGTGCAAAGCCTGGTTGCCCGCTGCCGTCACACCGATAATGCCGCCGCCAAGTTCAATGTGTAACCCCGGAACTTCAGCATCAATCTTCTTGATGCCTTCTTCGGCCAAGGCGACGATGCGCTCTATGGTTTCTGCCTTGTGATCCTTGTAGTAGAACACCATGTCGGCTTCATCTTCGTCCGGGCTGACAAATTCCTTCAAAGCGCCGGGAATCGGACTGGATGCCATGTAGGCAAACATCAGGCCGCCAATATCACCCGCAGAATCCGGTAACTGCATCCAGCGAGGGTCGTCGTTGTGCGTCAGCTTGTTCACCACGCGCACCACACCCGGAATTGCCTTGGTTCCACCCAGCGTCGGGTCAGCCATCATGTAGGCTTGGAATTGCTCGATGGCAGCCATTACCTCAGGACGCTTGATGCCACCCTTGTCGTCGGTGCGTGCAATAACATGCAATTCTTCGGAGCCTGGGAATCGTGTGTTGATCGCCTTGGTCGATATGTTGTAGTCGTGATCACGGTGCAGCAGGGGTGAGCCCGGCTCGGATTCGCCCAGTTGTACCTTGCTGACCAGATAGGTGGCACCAATAGCACCAATTAAGGTCAGGATCAGAATTGAACGCGCCCCACCTTCGGTACCGCCTGTCAAGGACATGGCTTTACCCAAAAAGTCGCGCACGCCCTGGTTGCCGTTCACATGCACCTTCGGCGTCGGCAGGATGGTCAAGGCCAGAGGAATCATAAAGTGCACGGTGAAGATGACTGAGAACCCCCAGAAACCGGCTGCAAGACCAAGTTTGTGATTAAACGGCGCGGAACCCAGCATCAGCACGGCGATACCCAGCGCGTCCACAATAATGGCCAGTGAGCCGGGACGAAACAGCGCTTCAAGTGCGTTTCGGGCGGCTTTCTTGCCGTCATGCACAATCGCCAATTCTTCGTAATAGCGAGCTACCAGTTGCACCCCGTGCGAAGTGGCGCGGGCGGCAATCAGGAAGGGGATAGGCAAGGATAATGGTTCCAGATTGATGCCGATGGCACCCATGAAGCCGAGACCCCAGATTGAAGACAACGCAATCCCCAATAGCGGCAAAGCAATGCCGTAAAGGCGGCGGAAATAGACGATCAGCAGTGTCGCCAGCAGAGCCAGTGTCCACGCCAGAATTTCAACGATCTGATTAAGATAGGTGTACACCCAGCCGGTCAGTACCGGATTACCGGTCACATAAATTTGATGGCCGGGTTTATTCAGGCTTAGTCTTACTTTCTGCAGGGCGGCAAAGGTTGCCGAATAGTCAATATCGCCTTCGTTAAGCTGTGCCTTGATCAAGGCCGCTTTCATATCCGGTGAAACGAGCAGGCCGTAAATCGTCGGATTGGCAATCACATCTTTCCTGAGTTGCTCCAATTCAGCCACGGTGCGGGTCGGTTTAAGCGGATCGTAATACGGTTCCGAAGCAAAGCCGCCCTGGCTATCCAGAAAAACTTTCCGTGCCGTGCGATGCGTCAGGCTGCTAACCAGATTGTGGTTAACGCCAGGCAAGTTATCAATCCCCATCGTGGCATCGTTAATCAGCGCCAGCGTTTCGTCGTTGAAGATCGTCCCTTTCTCGACTTCGACCGACATGACAATCATGTTGGCGCCACCGAAGTTTTCTTTCAGATGGTTGTAGACTTTGATGTAGGCATGATTCTGCGGCAGCAAATCCGCGAAGTCGGTAAAAATCCGCAGTCTTGGAACTGCTGCGGCGAACATCAAAGTCACCAGCATGACCGCTGATAGAACGTACTTTGGATTACGGAATATCCATTCCTCTCCCTTATGCAGGGCGTGGGTAATAGTGTGTCGAACTTTATTGACCATGGTGTCAATGTCTCTCAGATATGTTTGTAGTTACTGCCAGTGTGGGGACTGTGCGTAATAGCCCCCCGGGGCCGCCGATCACAATGGCTGACTGCCCCGGCAGGGAAGCCCCTCCACCCAGAAAGACTGGAACGGCATCCGTATAGGGGACGTCGTACCAGCTATTACCTTTCAATTGGGCAATCACCCCGCCCGCTCCCACCCCGAACGGAATGCCTCCATTCATGAACAAACGGTTCAACGTAGCGTGCGTGGTGTTTTCCTGCGCGTGCCAAGTCTTACCCCCGTCTGTGGTATGTAAAATCTGGCCGGCAAGGCCGCTCACCCAACCTTCTCTATTGTTGGCAAACAATGACGCGAGAGGATAAAAATCGCCGGGAATTTTTGTGCCCTTTTTCCAGGTCGAGCCGCCGTCCTCTGTGAAAACGGTCAGGCCAAACTCGCCAAGCGCAATGCCGTGTTTATCGTCAACGAACTGAATAGTCGTGATCTGCTTGTCCTCTGCCAAATCGGTCGTCTTCCAGGATTTCCCGCCATCAGTGCTGACGGCAATGGCGGCATTGGTGCCGACGACCCACCAGTTCCCTCGCCTGTCGCAAGTCACGGCTAATGGCGTACGTGGTATCTGCAACGAAGCCGCTTGCCAGTTGTTACCTTCCACGTCTGCAGACCATACCTTGTGATAATGATCGACTGCCACAAAGCCCTTGTCTCCGCATACGCTCATATCAACCAATGAGGTGTTCCCCAAAAGTTTTCGCGCCCAGGTTTTTCCCTGATCCACAGAAACCAAGGCAACCCCGCTCTGCGTCCCAACTACTACCGCTTTCCCATTGCTTGCAATCGACTGACTAATGTCAAAGCGCTGTACCGCACGCTCGCGTTCTGCTGCAATTCCAGTCATGTCTGGACTCTGCGAGCAGGCTGACAGTACGCTTAACTGTACAACGTAGAGACTGATTTTTGCCGGCAACCACCTAACGCTTGACCATTTCGATTTGTTTTTAGAACTCACCCGTCCCCCTATTGTTATTTCAGGTTATACACACCACTCCATCTTAATTTTGAGCAAAACTTCCCGCCAATAATTGAGCTGAAATACGAGCCGCCTTCTGGCCTTAATCCATGCGTAATCAAGCAATTGCCAATACGTGGCAATTGGTCACGATGATTGCCATACAAATGCTCGTTTAGACTTTATGGTTAGCGTGTTATTAAAATTTTTGTCGGGTACGTCTTAAATCGTATACCTCTTTTTTTTTCCATACTAGGTTTCGCCTGAAATACTTGCCAATACTATATTTGCATTAATCAATACTTTTTAGGTATCATTGATTCCAACTATGGAATTGCGCTATCTCAAATATTTTGTCACCCTCGCCGAAGAACTTAACTTTGGCCGAGCAGCAGCTCGGCTGCATATTTCCCAGCCTCCGCTGACGCGCCAGATTCAGCAACTTGAAGGAGAGCTTGGCTGTCGCCTGTTCATTCGGACAACGAGAGGGGTGGAACTAACCGAAGCCGGTCAGTTGCTACTCAAGGATGCACAGGCTATTCTGGGTCTTGTTAGCGTTGCCAAGGAACGAACCAGCAAAGCCGGTCGCGGGCAAGTCGGACAATTGGATGTGGGAATATTTGGTTCGGCAATCCTCTGCCACATCCCGCGCATACTGTTTGAATTTCGTACTCTCTATCCCGAGGTAGGGATAACCCTCTACCAGCAAACCAAGGCAGAGCAGATACAGGCATTACGTGAACGGCGCCTCACCATCGGTTTCAACCGGCATGTGCCGGTAGAGCCCGATATCATTATTGAAACAATGTTCTTCGAACCTTTGGTGATAGCTTTACACAGCAAGCACCCGCTGGCGCGTCACAAATCAATTCGTATAGCCGAAGTTGTCAATGAACCGCTGATTCTATATCCCAGCAACACTCGGCCCGGTTTCGCGGATGATGTCATGGCTCTATTTCTTAACGAAGGTGCTCAGCCGAGGATTGTTCAGGAGGTCACCGACGTGGTTACCAGCATCGCGCTGGTTTCTAGCGGATTTGGTATTTGTGTGGCGCCACAAGCAACCAGCAACCTCAAACTACCGGGCGTGGTCTACCGACCAATCAAGGCTAATCCCGTACCCAGTATCGAATTTGCCTGCCTCTATCGAAGCGATGACGAGTCGCCAATATTGACCGCTATTCTGGAAGTAACACGGAAATTTCGCCCTACATACGGCGAGTAATTCAGCCGTATTCCTGTGTCTGTGCTGCCATTTTTTCAGCATAATACTGCGTAGCATCTGCCAAAACAAAAGTTTTCATCAGTCACAAATTAATTTTTCGCTTTCATCTGTTTACTTGACAAGACATGATTTTTTCATCAGTCTAATTTTAGTGAAGTGAATTACTCGGGAGCGTTACGGCATGGAAATGCAAATTAATACCTTCAAGCAAAAATTACTGGCCGGCATCCCGCAGTACGGGCTTTGGGTTGGCTTGTCCGAAACATTCAGCGCGGAAATTTGTGCTGGCGCAGGTTTTGATTGGTTGCTCATTGATGCCGAGCATGGGCCCAACGATTTGCGCACAATTTTGGCCCAGCTTCAGGCTATTGAGCCGTATAGTTCGCAACCTGTTGTGCGGCCACCGCAGGGGGATCATGTTTTAATCAAACAATTACTTGAAACCGGTGTGCAATCATTGTTGATCCCGATGGTCGACACTGCCGAACAAGCCGCCGGTCTGGTTAAGGCCATGCGCTATCCCCCTCAAGGCATTCGTGGTGTCGGAAGCGCGCTTGCCCGAGCCTCTCGCTGGGGACGAATTACCGACTATACCCATCAAGCAAATGAACAGATGTGCCTGCTGGTACAGGTAGAAACTAAAACCGGTTACGAAAACCTCGAAGCCATTTTGAATACCCCAGGAGTAGACGGCATTTTCTTTGGTGCCGCTGATCTTGCAGCTTCGTGTGGTCTTCTCGGAGAATCAAATCATCCGGAGATTGTGGCAATGATCCTGAGTGGGTTAAAGAAAGTTGCACAAGGCGGAAAATACGGTGGTGTTTTGTGCGGAGATAAGTCTCTAGTCATCAAGTATCGGGATGCAGGTGCGCGTTTTATCGCAGTCGGCGTTGACTCTTTGTTATTGTCCGCAGCAACAACCGCCCTTTGTGCCGAATACAAGCCTAAATTGGGTGCGCAGGGCAACCCCGGAATTTACTGAGTTACAGGGGAAGCCTAGCAAGCTGATGATCAAGCTGTCTTCGCTTGCATTATTTTGATGGCGTCAGACGGCGAAACACCAGAGGCGCACCCGCATGTCTACGCTTCACCAACCAGGTTGCCAAGGCCGAATCAAGGTAATCTGCGTGGCCGGGAAACCACTCCATCAATGCGATCACGAGTTTGCGGGCCAGAGCAACGTCTCCCCCGGCAAGTTTTTGCTGAATCTTGCGCACCGACGCCAACACTTTGGCGTGTTCGTCCATGTGACAGTCACGTGCGGGAAATTCTTCGCTTTCCATCCAGTGATCTTCCTGGGCAAAATGTGCTTCTGCGTGACGGGCAAATGCCGCCAGCGCCTCTGGGAGCATCGCGTCGTCTGCCGTCAATAAAGCATCAACCCGCTCAACGAATTCCCGATGCGTATCATCCATCGGCTTATAGCCCAATAGAAAGTTATCGCTCCATTCAAATCCCGCTCTTTGCTCCATTTCTTAACCTTTCTCGAATTTCTCGTCTACCTAACCTAGTGAGGCAGCACCAGCAGCAATGCCAGCGGAATAGCAATCAGCGAGGCAATGTTACCGATCATCACCATCGAGGCGACCTTCTCGGGTTCTTGTTGATAGCGCTCCGCAAAGATGTAGTTCAGCACTGCTGGCGGCAAGGAACCGAACAGGATCATTTGGGCTCTCTCTATTTCCGTTAAATTTACTGCCCAACCGACCAGATAGGCAAGGGCCACACCGGTGACCGGACGCAGCACGGCAATCAACAAACCCAAGTGGCTCTCGGCCAACGTTATATTTGCCAGCCTAACTCCGAGCGCAAACATCATCAGGGGAACTGAAATTTCCCCGAGCAGGTGAACTGCCGTCATCAGGGGTGCCCAGACATGAATGCCGGTGAGATTCAGGCCAAGACCCAGTACGGCGGCGAATAGCACGGGAACTTTCCATAAGTCTCGTAGCCGGGCGTGGTGATCCAGCAACCAGGCGCCGAAACTGAAGTGCAGCATGTTGGAAACTAGAAACATCACCACCGCAGCGGGCATGGCATCCTGACCAAAAGCCAGGATGGCGAGCGGTAGGCCAAGATTGCCACAATTGTTGAACATCATCGGCGGCACAAGGGTTTTCGGCAACACCCCTGATAAGCGCGCGGCAACTAGCCCGACAGCACCGGCACCGGCGATCAGCAGAAAGGCACCCAACGCCAGCCCGGTAAATTGGGTAATGCGAAAATCGCCGCCAGCCAGCACGCCAAATACCAAAGCCGGTACAAAATAGTCCATGTTGAGCCGGTTCGCCACGTCCATCTCAGGCTGATGACGCCGACCGGCCCAAACGCCCACAGAAACCACTATTACGAGTGGAAACACGACTTCAACGATGCGCAAAAAAAGCATTTGATAGATACGAAAAAGGGCGGTGGATAAAAGTGCGTTAGCTCAGGTTACGTACTGATTCAGGAGGCTTCTTTCTTCTTTAGCCGATACTGCAACTGCGGGCGAGTAATGCCGAGCAGGCGGGCGGCGGAAGCCAGATTGCCATCCGAGCGGCGGACCGCCTCCTCAAGCAGATTGGTTTCAAGATCTTCAAAAGAAATGCCGCTGCCCAAAATCGCTTCGAGCAAGGCTGAGGTGCGGCTGGGTTCGGGTTTGTTTTCCAGATTGCCAGCAGCAGAAATCAGGCATTCCCAGCTTTTTACCTCGCTTACGTGGGTGAACAGGTGCTCCAGTTCAATCCAGCCGCCTTGCGGGGCGAGAATGACGCCGCGTTCAATCATGTTTTCGAGTTCGCGAACATTGCCGGGCCATTGGTGGCGCTTGATAGCCTGCATAGCTTTGTCGCTTATACCAAGCAGTTTTTTCTCGTATAGCGTGCAACAGCGGGTCATCATGCTTTCGACCAGCGGCGGGATGTCGGCGACCCGCTCGCGCAGAGGGGGGATCAGAATAGGATAAACGTTCAGGCGATAGAAAAGGTCGGAACGAAAACGTCCTTCCTTGACCGCGGTCTGCAATTCGACATTGGTCGCAGCGACGATCCGAACATTGACCTTGCGTACATGGTCATCACCCAGCCTTTCGATTTCTCCTTCCTGAAGCACGCGTAGCAGTTTCGCTTGCGCTGCCAGTGGTAACTCGCCGATTTCGTCAAGAAAGATCGTGCCTCCATCGGCGCGTTCAAACTTTCCGATGCGCGAGGTTTGTGCGCCGGTGAATGCGCCTTTTTCTACGCCGAATAGTTCGGATTCGAGCAGATCCGTGGGAATCGCCGCACAGTTAATTACAACGAAAGGCCCTTGCTGGCGTTTGCTCAAATGATGCAGGGTTCGCGCGAAGCGTTCCTTGCCGACCCCCGTTTCGCCGAGCAAAAGAACCGAAACCTGAGTAGCGGCTGCTACTGATACTAAATCGTAGGCGTGCTTGAAGCTCGAGGAAACCCCGACCATGTGCGGCGTATTCGTATGCTGCGAGATGGTGGTACGCAGGTAGTCGACCTGATTGCGCAACTCCAGAATATGGCTAAGCATTGAGTCTAAGTGAAAGTAACTGGCTTCCACATCCGCTTCGGCGACATCCCATTCCTCTATCGGCTTACCGATGATGCGGCAATTATTATTGCCGCATGCTTCGCATTCGACTTCCCTGAACAGGATGAAACGTCCCATAAAGGCCGAGCTGTAGCCAGAAGCATAGCCGATCTGGGACCAGCAAACGGGTTCCTTCGATTGACCGTAGTCTCGTATGTGGATTTCCTGTTCCCAAGAATTTTCCCACAGAAATTCACCCGCAAACTCCCCCTTTTCGATGTCCATATGAAAGGAGATGGGCGTGACGCGAACAATGCCCTCCAGCATGTGCAGTTGCGGGCCGGTAAAGAAGGCATCTGTCATTGATTTATGGCCGCGAATACGTTTGGCGAGTTCGGCATCACGCACGCCGGCGGCATAACCCATGCGGGTGAAGATACTACGGGTGCGTTCCTTGCCAACCGTGCCAATCAGGTCTTTGCGGAATGTTGCCAAGGCCGAAGTGTGCATGAGCACCATGCGATTTTCAGCAAGCCAGATAGTGCCATCTTTCTCGGAAAAATGAACCAGCTCGCGCAAGTCGTTTGACTCGGGATACTTAATTATTGCCATCGCTTCTCTCTCTGTTTTATTTCGCCTGATGCAACTGCAATTCCAGAATCACTATTAGCATTAGATTCTACTGCCTTTGGAAAAGGTTTAAACATATTTTATATCTGGCGAATTTGGCAATTTTAGCTTTACGGCAATTGATCAAATGATTAACCAAAGCGAAACTAGTTGATCAATTCATAATTTTTATCTCGCGCCTAATCTGTCCCATTTTTTGGTAACTCAATAAAAACAATTGGTTAAATTGGTGGCACGTTCCTTGATATAGGAAGTGTCCAAGCACAAAAATAAATGTGCTGTTATAGGGGGAGGCGGCATGGGACAACCGGAAAATCATCGCAAAGAATCCACTTTCGATGTCGCGAGACGTTATGTACGGGTATGCGCGCAGCGAGCTGACGGCTTTATTGAATTCGAGTTTGCCATCGGCGATCCGGCGTTATGCGTCGAACTGATGCTTCCAGAAGCAGCCTTTCATGAGTTTTGCCTTGCCAATGATGTGATTGTTCTTGAACCAGCCAAGCCCGGACAAGGGGATTGGGTGGCGCGCATGAACAATGCTTCCCGGCAAGAAATTGAGGACGCAGTACAACCATCCCGCACGCGGGAATAATAACGAGAGGAGAAATACATGCAAATCGACTTACGCACAGTATCCATCAAGCCGGTGCGTCAAACTTTTGACCACATCGCGCGACGCTTCGGCGACAAACCGGCCAGCCGATATCAGGAAGGGACATACGATCTCCAACAGACGGATATTTTTCACTACCGTCCGCTGTGGGAGCCGGAGCTGCAACTGTTCGACGTACGCCGCACCAAGGTACAGATGAAAGACTGGTATGCCCTTAAAGATCCGCGCCAGTTTTATTATGGGTCCTATACCATCGCACGCTCACGCCAGCAGGAAGCGGCGGAATCCAGCTTCGAGATGATCGAAGAGCGCGGCCTGGCCGAATTGGTTCCGGCCAAGCTGAAACAAACCGCACTGGATATTCTGGTGCCGCTGCGTCACGTTGAGTGGGGCGGCAATATGGGAAATTCGTTTATTTCCGCTTATGGTTATGGCACAGCGATTACCCAGCCCTGTCTTTATCACGCAATGGATCACTTGGCAGTAGCGCAGTATTTGACTCATATCGGTTTGGTGCTGGGAGGTCCCGAGGCCTTGGATACCGCCAAAGAAGCCTGGCTGAACGGCGCGTTGTGGCAGCCGCTGCGTCGCCACGTGGAGAATATTCTGGTGGTGCAGGACTGGTTCGAGATTTTCGTTGCCCAGAACTTGGTACTCGAAGGGCTTTCCTACCCGTTGTTCTATGACTATCTGGACGCCGACTTCTCTGCCAATGACGGCACAGTCATCTCGATGATGACCCGCTTCATGGGGGAATGGGCAGAAGAAACCGCCAAATGGGTTGATGCCCAAATCAAGGTAGCCGCAGCCGAATCAGCCGAAAACAAGGCGCTGATCAGCGGTTGGGTCAAGCAATATCGCACCCCGGTGCTCGAAGCACTGGCACCTCTCGCAAAACGTGCTTTCGGCGACAAGGCAGAAAGCGTCCTGACGGAAGTTGCTGAACAATTCAATGTACGCTGCACCAAGCTCGGCTTGGTCATCTAGGAGGTTACATGTCTACTGTATTTATCGCCTTTCAAACCAATGATGACTCCCGTCCGATCGTCGAGTCCATTCTTGCCGACAACCCCAAAGCCGTTCTCGACGAACAGCCTGCCATGGTCAAAATCAACGCCGAAGGCCGCCTCGTTATCAATCGTAAATCGATCGAGGAACGCATTGGCCGCCATTTCGACCTGCAGGAACTACAAATCAACCTGATTACCATTTCCGGACATCTGGATGAAGATGACGACCAGTTCAGCCTGACCTGGAAAAACTAACGAGGAGACAAACATGGATAAGCAAGCCGACAAGAAGAAATTGAGCCTCAAGGAAAAATATGCCCATATGACCCGCGGCCTGGACTGGGAAACCACCTATCAATCGATGGACAAGGTTTTCCCGCAAGCTAAATTTGAAGGCATCAAGATTCACGACTGGGATAAATGGGAAGATCCCTTCCGTCTGACTATGGATTCCTACTGGAAATATCAGGCCGAGAAAGAGCGCAAGTTGTACGCAGTGCTGGATGCTTTTGCCCAAAACAACGGCCACCTTGGCGTGACCGATGCGCGTTACATCAACGCCCTCAAGCTGTTCCTGACCGGAATTTCGCCACTGGAATACGTAGCCCATCGCGGCTTTGCAGCAGCCGGACGCAATTTCCCCGGAGTTGGTCCCCGCGTGGCCTGCCTGATGCAGTCACTTGATGAAGTTCGTCATTCGCAAACGCAGATTCACGCTTTGTCCAATTACAACAAACACTACGACGGCTTCCATGACTTCAAGCACATGCTTGAGCGCGTCTGGTACTTGTCGGTGCCTAAATCGTTCTTCGACGACGCCTTCAGTTCCGGCCCCTTCGAGTACATGATCGCAATTGGCTTCTCGTTCGAATACGTGCTGACCAACCTGCTGTTCGTGCCTTTCATGTCCGGCGCCGCTTACAACGGCGACATGGCAACAGTGACTTTCGGCTTTTCGGCCCAATCCGATGAAGCACGCCACATGACCCTGGGGCTGGAATGCATCAAGTTCATGCTGGAACAGGATCCGGACAACCTGCCCATCGTACAGAAGTGGATCGACAAGTGGGCATGGCGCGGCATTCGTGTGCTGACGCTGGTCGGCATGATGATGGACTATATGTTGCCCAAGCGCGTGATGAGCTGGAAAGAAGCATGGGAAATCTATTTCGAACAGAACGGTGGCGCCCTCTTTGGGGATCTGGCACGCTACGGCATCAAGGTACCTGAGTGTCTGACACAATGCTCCATCGACAAGGAACACATCTCCCATCAGGCTTGGGCGACGTTTTACCAGTACGGCGGCGCGGCAGCTTTCCACACCTGGATGCCCAATGACGAAGAAATGGACTGGCTGTCAGCCAAGTACCCAAACACCTTCGACAAATATTACCGCGAGCGTTTCACTCACTGGCGTGACGAAGCAGAGAAGGGCAACCGTTTTTACAACAACACGCTACCCATGTTGTGTCAGGTTTGCCAGATTCCGATGCTTTTCACTGAGCCGAATGATCCGACCCAGATCTGCTATCGCGAATCCGAGTACGAAGGGGAAAAATACCATACCTGCTCGGACGGTTGTAAGCACATTTTTGACAACGAGCCGCAAAAGTACATCCAGGCTTGGTTGCCCGTGCACCAAATTTATCAGGGCAATTGCTTCCCCGAAGGAACCGATCCGACGGTCGAAGGCTTCAATCCGCTGGCCAAGGTACTGGAGTGGTATCACCTTGAACACGGCAAGGACAACCTTGATTTCGAAGGCTCGCGCGATCAGAAGAACTTTGATACCTGGCGTGGTCTTGCTACCAAGAACAACACTTAACCACTTGATGTGAGTGGAGGACTTAACCGTCCTCCCGACCCCAAATTTTAGGAGATAAAAATGGCTGTAACTGCTCTCAAAGATTACAAATTTAGCCCCGCCGACACTCAGGACAAATTCCACGGCGGACAACTGCTTTATGTCGGCTGGGATGACCATCTGATGTTCTGCGCCCCGTTCGCCTATAGTCTTCCACCGACCACGTTGTTCGGTGAGTTGTGCGAAAAGATTCTGGCGAATTCTTTCGGCTATCACCCGGATTGGAAAAAGGTTGATTTCAAAACTGCCACCTGGCTAAAGTCTGGTAAGCCCTGGCAACCCGATTTGAAAAAGACGCTCGCGGAACTGGGTCTGAAACACAAGGATGTATTGCGCCTGAAGACTCCGGGCCTGAAAGGTCTCAATGGCAGCGGTTCTTGAGCGGGTGATGTCATGAGCTACGAGTTAACCATTGAACCGCTCGGCCAGACCATTGAGGTTGAAGAAGGGCAAACGATACTCGACGCGTCGCTGCGTGCCGGCATTTACCTGCCGCACGCCTGCTGTCACGGTCTGTGCGCCACCTGCAAAGTGCAGGTGGTGGATGGCGAAGTCGATCACGGCGAGGCATCCACCTTCGCCTTGATGGACTTCGAGCGTGAAGAAGGTAAAACGCTGGCCTGCTGTGCACGTCTGGCATGCGACACGGTAATCGAAGCTGAAATTGACGAAGATCCCGATTCCGAAAATTTGCCAGTCGAGGATTACACAGGTGAAGTAGTGCGCTTCGAAGCCCTGTCTCCAACCATACGCGGCATCTGGTTGAAATTGGATCGGCCACTACACTTTCAGGCGGGGCAGTACATCAATCTGGAGGTTCCTGCAGTCGACAGCCAGTCACGTGCCTTTTCGCTGGCAAGCGCGCCTCAGGATGCCGAGGTAGTCGAGTTGAACGTGCGTATCGTACCGGGTGGACGAGTCACCAGTTGGTTGCACGAACACTTGGAAGTCGGCGAAAAATTAAAACTATCCGGCCCTTATGGTCGCTTTTTTGTCAAAAAATCGGCCAATGTCCCGTTAATCTTCATGGCTGGCGGTTCCGGACTATCCAGTCCGAGGTCAATGATTGAGGATCTGCTGAATAACGATTCTGAACTGCCGATGACGCTCATCTACGGTCAACGCAACAGGGAAGAACTTTATTACCATACCGAGTTCACTGAACTAGCGGCCAAACATCCCAACTTTTCCTACGTTCCCGCTCTGTCGCACGAGTCGGCGGAATCAAATTGGGACGGTGCGCGCGGTTTTGTGCATGAGGCAGCAAAAGCGCATTTCAACAATGATTTCAGAGGTCACAAAGCTTACTTGTGCGGTCCGCCTGCAATGATTGAAGCCTGTATTTCGACGTTGATGCAGGGGCGACTTTTCGAGCGTGACATATACATGGAGAAATTCTTCTCTGCGGCAGATGCTTCCCAGCAACTAAAGAGTCCGTTGTTCAAAAATATCTGAAACGACTTTTCCGTATGCAATTTATCTTGTATCACCCCTGAAAACTCGGGGGTTAAATTGAATTTTGGGTTTTGGCTATATCCTTGGTTAAGGCCCAATCTTCATCAGAGAATCTGAAATGCGGATTAATTGACGATTTAAGTTTAGGGAAAAGAGGAATTAAGAAAGATGAAGATTGCAATTTTGCCTGGTGACGGAATCGGCGCAGAAATTGTTGCTCAAGCCGTCAAGGTATTGGAAGCCTTACGCAGCAATGGCCTGAAGATAGAACTTGAATATGCGCGCCTCGGTGGAGCGGCCTATGATGCGGAGGGTGACCCGTTTCCTTCCACTACGGAAAATCTGGTGCTAGCAGCCGATGCGGTGCTGCTGGGTGCGGTCGGCGGACCTCAATACGACACCCTGCCAAGGACGATGAGACCCGAGCAAGGATTGTTGCGCATTCGTAAACGGCTGGGATTGTTTGCCAATCTGCGTCCTGCGTTGGTGTATCCGGAATTGGTCAATGCCTCAAGCCTCAAGCCCGAATTGGTCTCGGGTCTGGATATCATGATTTTACGCGAACTGACTGGCGACATTTATTTCGGTCAACCGCGCGGGTCCCGCCTCTCGGACAAAGGTGAGCGCGAAGGTTTTGATACCATGGTGTACAGTGAATCTGAAATTCGCCGCGTCGCGCATGTCGGTTTTAATATCGCACTGAAGCGCGGGAAAAAACTCTGTTCGGTAGATAAAGCCAATGTGCTGGATACCAGCATGTTCTGGCGGGAAATTGTGACCGATGTCGCGAAGGAATATCCACAGGTCGAACTGTCACACATGTTGGTGGACAATGCCGCAATGCAACTGGTACGAGCTCCCAAGCAGTTCGATGTGCTCCTTACCGGAAATATCTTTGGCGATATTTTATCGGATGAAGCATCCATGCTGACCGGTTCAATTGGCATGTTGCCATCCGCTTCGCTGGATATAAATAATAAAGGTTTATATGAGCCAAGCCACGGCTCTGCCCCAGATATCGCGGGAAAAGACATAGCCAATCCACTGGCGACGATTTTGTCTGTTGCAATGATGATGCGTTACACTTTTGCCCTGGGCGACATAGCTCAACAAGTCGAGAATGCAGTTCGCAAGGTATTGCAACAAGGATTGCGTACGGGTGACATTTATGAGGCCGGAATGCAAAAAGTAGGCTGTACAGCGATGGGCGATGCAGTAGTTCGTAACTTGCAATCTGTTTAATTTTTACGGGCGTGGTACGTTGAGTTATGATTTCTGGCGCATTGTTGAAGCTGTATTTGCACTTGTGGCAGTGGTTTCGGTTGGTGTTTGGCCGGGAGCACTCTCAATTTGTGATGGCAATGTCTAACCGGCTTATCATGAACTACTTCGTGCCTGCGCTGGTAATTGTCGTGCTGGTCGCGGGAACTGGGGTTAATGCCCGATTGATCCTGTTCGGCGCTTAGCCGACCACTGCGCTGATTTTCATTCCTCTTGTCAAATAAAATTTGTTCTACATATTCATCGCAAAACAAGTGTCTTACGTTCAACACATTGTTCTACTGCGCAATTCAAAATGCTTGCTGTACCACGGCTATGTTCCAACTCAATCGTAACAACCGCCCAACACAGCACCCAAGGAAGAGGAGAGAGAGAGATGACCAACAAATCCGATAACGATCCGCAGGAAACGCAGGAGTGGCTGGAGTCCATACAGTCCGTACTGGACAAGGAAGGGGCAGAGCGCGCGCACTTTCTGATCGACCAGTTGATCCATC